>ERZ1034917.1-NODE-1-length-258018-cov-17.959878_pt1 | contig 258018 bp, 228 predicted proteins | sample MGYA00520605_ERZ1034917 | MGnify/ENA primary metagenome ERZ1034917 (study PRJEB33766, sample SAMN09781784) | gut metagenome | biome: gut microbiome | host: Homo sapiens | place: Madagascar | study: EMG produced TPA metagenomics assembly of the PRJNA485056 data set... | reverse complement strand
GGAAAGCCCCCGGAGCCGTCAAAGAGGCTTCCGAGGGTTAAAGTCTTATTCGTCATGGGGCACTACCTCACTGTACTTGTATTCTTTGCCGCCACGCAGAACGCTGACCTTTTCATCCGTGCCGACCTGCTCGATGTATCTGCGGACAATGACATCGCAGAATTTCTCGTCCAGTTCGACGGTACAGCAGATGCGGTCGGTCTGCTCACAGGCAATGAGCGTGGAGCCGGAGCCGCCGAAGGGGTCGAGTACCACGGAGTTTGCCATAGAACTGTTCCGAATGGGATAGGCCAGAAGCGGAATGGGTTTCATGGTGGGGTGGTCGCCGTTCTTCTTGGGCTTATCGAACTCCCAGATGGTGGACTCTTTTCGCCCGGTGTACCACTGGTGCTTGCCTTTCTTCTTCCAACCGTAGAGGCACGGCTCGTGTTGCCACTGATACGGGGAGCGCCCCAGTACCAGGGACTGCTTTTTCCAGATGCAGCAGCCGGAGAGGTAGAACCCGGCAGCATCAAACGCCTTGCGGAAATTCAGCCCCTCGGTGTCGGCGTGGAACACATAGATGGACGCATCGTCCGCCATGACCTTCTCCATATTGGAAAAGGCATCGAAGAGGAAGTCAAAAAACTTCTCCGATGCCATATTGTCGTTTTTGATTTTCCCGGCGCTGCCTTCATAGTTCACATTGTAGGGCGGGTCGGTAATGACGAGGTTCGCTTTGCGGTCGTCCATGAGGGAAGCGTAGGTTTCCTCTTTTGTGCTGTCGCCGCAGATGAGCCGATGCCGTCCCAGTGTCCAGATGTCGCCGGACTTCGTAAAGGTCGGCTTTTGCAGTTCGGCATCCACATCGAAATCGTCCTCCCGGATGTCCTTGCTGTCATCAAAAAGCTTCGACAGTTCCTTTTCGTCAAAGCCGGTGAGAAGCGGGTCGAAGTCCGCCGCCTGTAAGGACTCAATTTCCACACGCAGAAGTTTTTCATCCCAGCCTGCGTCCATTGCCATACGGTTATCGGCGATGATGTAGGCTTTCTTCTGGGCTTCCGTAAGGTGGTCGGCAAAAACACACGGCACCTCGGAGATACCTTCCTCTTTAGCGGCAAGAATACGGCCGTGACCGGCAATCACGCCATAGTCACGGTCGATGATGACGGGATTGATAAAGCCGAATTCCCGCAGGGAGGAGCGGAGTTTGTTGATCTGCTCCGGGCTGTGGGTTCTGGCATTGTTGACATAGGGAACAAGTTTGCCGATGGGGACAAGCCGCATTTCTGTGGTTGTTTTCATCAGATCAGCCCCCATTCCGCAAACTTCTCAAAGCCGCCCACGAATTCTATGTATTTGCGTGCAATCGCTACAATGTCCGCATACGGTTTCCCGTCCACGGTTGCGTCTCCGATGGCACAGCAGAGAGACACAGGCGCACCGGTTTCCTGCGCTTTGAGAAACGCATAAATGTTTACGCTGACATCCGCTTTGGAGAGGTCTTTTCCGTGCAGACCGCCTCCCGTAACCGAATCCGCCATATCCGAGCCGAGTTTGCGGTTGGTGGCACCGGTATCGACATCCGTTCCGCCGGTCCAGTCACCGAGTGGGTTGATTTCCGCATTCGGGCAACGCTCACGGAGTTCTTCGGTCGGGGCATTGCTCTGACAGATAATCAGCCGCTCTCCGTCCAGAATGTATTTTCCGTCACAGCCGAACCGTGCGAACAGCATATGTGCGAGATCCGAAAGGGAACGCTGCTCGTCCGTAACCGGCACACCTTTGAAAATGCCGTTGTCACCGCAGCGGATGCCGTTTGCCTGGTTATCGGCGAGATGCCCGTCCTGCGGGACTTCTTTGTAGTCAACGGTAAGGTTGCCGGCAATCCGGTGAACCGCTTCCGCTACGGCTTCGCCCGACAGCGTCACAGAGGTTTCCGCAATGATGTGGCATACACCGTGACCGATGAGAACTTCCACGGCAATACGGGGATTCGTTTCTTTTGCATATGCCATATCCACCAGGGCACCGGCAATGCGGTCGGCGAGTTTATCGGGATGGCACGGGTTCACTTTTTCAAACATAAGTTATCCTTTCCTTGCACGGAGCAGTCTTTCCATCAGGTCATCCTGCGGATTTTCTCCGGCATAATCTGTTGCACAGTTTTCTTTGACGATTTGAAAAATCTCATTCCACAGGCGCACCGCCTGATTCATGTAATTGATTCCGATATTGATAAACGGAGAGGGGATCGGCTTTCCCGTGGTGGGATGCTTGGATAGAAAGCCCATGCGGTTGGTCATTTCTTCGCACTGAATCCATCGGGCTGAGCACATGGCGTACCGCTCCAACAGTTGCGGAGATATTTTGGATGCGCAACCGATTTTCTTCAGCCACTCCCAGGTTTCACCGTAAATTTCGGATGCCTGGAGCGTGCTTCCGTCCCGCTGTTCTGCGGACAGAAAATCATGGGGTTTGGGCATGTCAACACCCTCGACTTCGGGAATATCCAGAACCTCCAGTCTGCGACCGCCGGGATTTCCGCTTTCGGCTTTCTCCCTGACCGCTGACTTTTTTCTTCCCGCACCGGGTCTTGCACCTCCGCGCCCGCCGGTGTTATTTGATTTTGTGGGCAAATATCGCACCTCCTTGACGCAGATTTTTTAATTACCCTTTTGATTTCGCCGTTTTCGCACACGGGACCCCGGGCCGCTGTCCGAACTTTTTGTAAACAGAGATTTTGACCGCCCCTTCCTTTACTTTTTTGCGGTTTCACCTTTACTTTTTACTTGATTTGTGGTATAATAAGTAAAGGAAAAGAAAGAAGGTGATTTCATGACTTCTTATGACGGGCTTCTCCGAAAGCTGGAGGAGAAAGGACTGACCAAAACGGATCTGACCGAGAAGCTTGGCATTTCTTCCCGCACGGTGGCAAAAATCAGCCGCGGGGAAAAGATTGCCGATCATGTGCTGAAAAAGATTGCAGATTTTCTCGGCTGTACGGCAGAGGAGCTTTGCCGCCTTGTTTCCGATAATGCTTTGCTGCAAACGCTTCGGGATGAAAAGAGCATCCGTATGCCGGGCGGACTGTATCACGAATTGCAGGTGCGGATGACCTACAACTCCAATCACATCGAAGGAAGCAAGCTAAGCGAAGATCAGACCCGACTGATATTTGAAACCAATACGGTGGATGTCGGTGAAGGGATTCCCGTAGACGATATCATTGAAACCGTCAATCACTTCCGCGCCATTGACTATGTAATCGATGTTGCGGAGGAGCCTCTTACAGAGAGCATCATCAAGGAACTCCACCGCATTCTGAAGCAAAGCACCAAGGACTCCACGCTGTCCTGGTTCGCAGTCGGTGACTATAAGAAAAGACCCAATGTAGTTGGCGGCAGAGAGACAGTAAAGCCGAAGGATGTTCCGGTTCGTATGAAAGCGTTACTGGATGACTATGCTGCATTGCCTACCGTTACCGTCAACGACATCATTCGGTTTCATTACAGTTTTGAACGGATTCATCCGTTCCAGGACGGCAACGGCAGAGTCGGTCGTCTGGTTGCACTCAAGGAATGCCTGCGGTATGGAGTCGTGCCGTTTATCATTGAGGATTCCAAAAAGATGTTTTATTACAGAGGTCTTTCCGAATGGGAACAGGAGCCGGGGTATCTGACGGACACCTGCCTTGACGGACAGGACACATTCCGAAAGCTGATGGCGATGTTTGATATCCGGCTGTGAGTGTTTGTGAGCGGTTCGTGTTATGAATGTAATACGAACCGCTCTATCTGTCACCGATTTCACGGTGGATTTTATTGTGGCAGGAACGGCAAAGAGACATCAGGTTTGAGGTGCTGTGGTTGCCTCCGCAGGATACGGGAAGAATGTGATGGACTTCCTCTGCGGGAGCGGTTCTGCCTTCGGTCAAACATTTTTCGCACAGCGGGTGCGAGGCAATATAACGGTCACGGATGCGTTTCCATGCGCGTCCGTATTTTTTATTGATGTCGGGAGAACGCCCGTATTTGTCGTACTGCTTTTTTGCCGATGCCCGGTGTGCTTCACAGTACTGTCCGTCACACAGATTCGGACAGCCGGGGAACGAACACGGCTTCTTTGGTTTTGTCGGCATGGTTCTGTCTCCTTTCGGGTATAACAAAAGCCACTCACGCTTTTCCGTGAATGGCTCTTGTATATCGGTATTTCTTTAGTTTTTCAATGCTGTGATCGGCACAACAAATACGCCGTCAGGACGGACGTATGCTGCATTGGAAAGCCCGCAAATGACGCAAAGAATGGCAGGTGCGATGCCGCCTTCCTGCTCGATGCTGTTACGCAGTGCGACCAGTTCCGTTGCGGCTTTGTCGATCTGATTTGCACCGAGTTTGATTTCAAATGCACACCATCTTCCGTCCTCCAGTTCAATCACTGCGTCAATTTCCTTGCTGTTGTAGTCCTGATAGTGAAACAGATTTGCACCAAAGGATTCGGCATAAATTTTCAGATCGCGTTCTACCAAAGCCTCGAACAGGAATCCAAAGGTTTCAAGATCGCCGATCAGTCGGTCCGGGGTTGCTTTGAGCAGGGCACAGGCAAGTGCCGGATCGCAAAAGTGCCGTTTCTCCGCTTGTTTCACGCGAACAGATGAGCGGATGTTGGTGGAAAAGGGCGGCTGATTATCCAGCAGAAACAGGCGGTCAAAGACATCCAGATAGGTGGTCACCGTGTCTGCATCAATGGTTTCATCATCGAATTCACGGATGTCATTCAGCAGTTTCTTCTTGGTGGCTGCGGTGCTTTCATTCCGTGCGAGAGAATGCAGCAGAAGTCGCATTTTTGCCACATCGTATTTTTTGTCATCAATGCGCTGGGAATCGTCGTCAAGAATTGCATCCAGGTAAGACTGCGGCAGTAAAGAAGCGTCTTCCTGTACAACATTCAGATTTCCGGGCCAACCTCCGCGTACCGTATAATTCGCAAGGTCACGCAAATCAACCTCACCGGTCAGGGCAGGCGTCAGTTTTCCGTTGCAAAGGTCTTCCAAGGATACCGCACCGCTGGATTCTCCCGATTCATACAGGGACATCGTTCGCATACGGAGTTTTCCGATTCTGCCGGCGCCGCTGTGAAGAACGCCCTTGCGCTTCGGGGTGGAAGAACCGGTCAAAATAAACTGTCCTTTTTCGGCACGCCTGTCAACCGTATACCGAACAGCATCCCAAATCGGGGGAACCTCCTGCCATTCGTCCAACAGTCTGGGCGTTTCGCCTTCCAAAACCAAAGAGGGGGACATTTCTGCCAGTTTTCGGTTCTGAAAATTGTTTGCAGGATCACCGATCAGAAACTCGCTGTTGCTGTGGTGAGAAGAAGTCCATGTTTTTCCGCACCATTTCGGACCTTCTATGCAGACCGCACCGAAAGTTGACAGATATTTCGCTACGGTTTTATCGATGATGCGCGGCTTATATTTTGACTGTTCCGCAATTTTATTCATAATAGCATCCCTCCGAATCCGATTCACACCTATATTATACCTCATTCCTCACGGTTTTGCAAGTCAATTCCGTGAAATTTTTATTTTTCATTCGGTATAATTCTGGATTATCGTTCGGCGCGATTCGACAGAAGCGGCTGCGTTATGAAAAAGGCCGAAAAGACAGAAGCCCTCACGGGATTTCTCCCGTAAAGGCTCCGGTTTCATTCTTGTTTCGCATTATAAGTATATCATACTGCGGTTGTTGCGCCGTGTTGCATTTGTTGCAAGTTTCAGATGACAATCGGATTTTCGGGAACTATGACATGGGTCAGTGCCTTGCGGTACCACCGGAAGGCGGTCGTTCTGTCCGCACACATCAGGTCACCGATTTTCTCAAAGGTATAGTTAAGAAGACAGCGGTAACGGAGAACGGTCTGCTCGTCCCGGTCGGGAAGTTCTTCAATGACCGTCCGAATCTGCCTTTTGAGGTCTACGAGACGGTCAACCTCCATATCGATATGGCGCTCCAAATCCATGATTTTGACAAGACACCGTACAAACGGCGGATCTGTCGGACGGGAGCCGCCGGTCTTTTCCTCCCAGGAAGGGGAGGATACACTGCTTGCCATCTCACGGAGCCGTGTAACTTCCTCAAGATTTGCGTTGATGCGCTGGTCAAGACGGTATGCCTGACTGAGATATTCTTTCGCTGTCATGCGGAAACCTCCTTCCGGATTCTGTCCATGATATATTCGCCGTCAAGGGCGGTCAGGCTTCTGTACCATGCGGAGCGGAAGAACGCTTCCAACTCCGTCAGTTCGGCATCCGGTGTTCCGGTGCTGCGGTATCGGCGAAGGTAGCGTCTGTACGCCCTTCTGTAATCCTTGCACGCCTGAATGACAATGGCGTTTGCTATGTTTTCATACGGTTCGTAATGCTCCAAATGATACTCCTTTCAGCATGACCCTTACGGCATCGATCAGGGAATTCTGCGACCGTTCTTTCCGGTCCAGGGCTTTCAGCATCAATTCATCTACGGTGCCTTCGGCTACGATGCGATGGATGACGACTGTTTTTGCGGTCTGCCCCTGCCGCCACAGCCGAGCGTTCGTCTGTAGGTATAACTCCAGACTCCAGGTCAGCCCGAACTATATCAGCGTGGAACCGCCTGCCTGAAGGTTGAGTCCGTGTCCTGCGGAAGCCGGATGAATGACTGCCACGGGGATTTTCCCGGCATTCCAATCCGAGATGTCTGTCGGTGTCCGGATTTCCCGCACACAAAACCGTGTCCGGATGCGTTCCAGGTCGTGCCGGTACCAGTACGCCACCAGAACCGGCTTGCCGTTTGCGGCTTCAATCAGGTCTTCCAGCGCATCCAGTTTCCGGTCATGTATGCGGTGAACGGTTTTGTCTTCACCGTATACGGCACCGTTTGCCATTTGGGATAGCTTGTTCGAGAGGGAGGCGGCGTTGGAAGCGTCGATTTCATCTTCTCCGAGCGAAAGGATCAGATCGTTCCGGAGGGTGTCGTATTTCTGCCTTTCTTCCTCGGAGAGGGAGACGGTTACATCGTTGAAGATACATTCCGGCATATCCAGGTGGTCTACCGCTTTCATGGAAACGGTGATGTCGGATATTTGCCGGTAGATGGCATCTTCCGAACCGGGGAGCGGTTTGTAAGAATAGACGGTCATCCCGTTCCGTTTGTCCGGCAGAAAATAGCGGTTCCGGTAATGGGTGATAAAGCGACCGAGCCGTTTGCCGAGGTCAAGAATCCGAAACTCTGCCCACAAGTCCGTCAGCCCGTTTCCGGCAGGGGTGCCCGTCAGTCCGACAATCCGCTTGACCGTGGGTCTGACACGCAAAAGACTCCGGAAGCGTTTTGCCTGATAGGACTTGAAGGAAGAGAGTTCATCAATGACAATCATATCGAAGTCAAAGGGAAAGCCGCTTTCCTCAATCAGCCAGGATACATTTTCCCGGTTGATCAGGTAAATATGGGCTTTCTCCCGTAGCGCTGCCTCCCGCTCGGAAACGCTGCCGATGACGGTGGCGTAGGTAAAGCATTTGAGATGGTCCCATTTCTGCAGTTCTGCCGTCCAGGTATCCCGTGCTACACGGAGCGGGGCAACAACCAGGACCTTGGCGATTTCAAAGCGGTCAAGGCACAGGTCGAGAAGAGCCGTCAGCGTGATGACGCTTTTTCCAAGCCCCATGTCCAGGAATACAGCGGCTTCGGGATGTCCGACAATGAAATCGGTGGCATAGGTTTGGTAGTTATGAGGACTGTATTTCATCGAGTATCCCTCCGATCTGTGAAATGTCATCCAGGACATAGGTTTTGAAACCGAGTTCGGTTAAAAGCCGAAGTCTGGCTTTTTGCTGCGGGCGGGGAACTTTGCCGGGGGCTTTAACCTCCACAAAACCGATATGCCCGCCCGGCAACAGAACGGCTCTGTCCGGCATGCCGTCAAAGCCGGGGCTGACGAACTTAACTGCCAGACCGCCCCGCGCCTTTGCATCCGCAATCAGTTTTTGTTCTGTGTGTTTCTCTCTCATAAAAAGCTCCTTTACAGGTGTTTTGACTGTCATGTTGCGGTCTGCCGCAGTCGTTTACAGAACTTTCTCTTATACTGATTTTTTTGCTTCTAAGAAAAGTTTTGTATATGATCGTCAGCGACCGCAACATCAGTCCTCCCGTCATTGAAGAAAGTCCTCGAAATCTCCGCCGTCTGCCTTGAGCCGCAGCCCTTTTATGAATTTGCGACCGCTCAGGTTCAGCTTCGTAAAACCGGCTTTCTCAACGGCAAAATAGAAATCTGTGGTTGAACGGACATATTCGTTGGTGTCCGTGCAGTAGTTCCGATAGGCTTGATAAAGGGCACTGGACCCTTCCCGATAAGACGGGGCAATTTCGCACCTGTCCTCAAGGAAATGGGTAAACCAGTCATTCTGTATGCGGTATTCGTCAATTGCACGCTGTACGCATTCCGGCAGAGTGAAGTGATAGCCGGCATCGATGACCTTTTTTGCCCCTTCGATTATCCACGCAAGAATGCTTTCTCCGGCGTTGTTGTAAAGGTAGTCTCCGAAATTTTTGATGTCGTTTTTGCCTTCGATTTTGGCATTGAACGGAATGACAATCAGCCTGCGCCAGATACCGTCGTCCGAGGCGGAGACTCTCGGCAGGTGATTGGTATACAGAACGAGCGTGTGACACGGGGTAAAGCTGAACGGATCTTTGTATTTCTTCTCGGCAAAAATGTCATCGGTGGAGCAGAGTTGTTTGACCGTGGAGTCATTGAGCCGTGCGCCTTCCTGCATTTCTGCCGCAATCAGAAGCCGTTTGCCCTTGGTTTCTGCCATTTCCGGCTTGACATTCCGTCTGCAGCCAACGGTCAGGGTGTCAGCGGAGATGTTTCCGCTGTAAAGCCCCAGAACCTTGGCGACGGCGTTCCAAAAGGTGGATTTCCCGTTGCGGCCGCTGCCGTATGCGATGATGAGTGCCTCCAGGAATACCTGACCGATGGCGGCAAGACCGCATATCATTTGCACATAGTCAATGAGTTCCCGGTCGTGGCAGAAAATAAGGTCCAGGCAGTCCGCCCATATTTGCGCTCCCTTAGTGCCGGGGGAGACGGAGGTCATCTTGGTAATGAAGTCCTCCGGACTGTGTTCTCTTGCACCGTCCGGTCCGAGGCGTAAATCGTAGGTTGCCGCAGGGGTACAGAGGAGAAACGGATTGCTGTCCAGGTCGCGCGGGCTGATTTCCAACATCGGGCGGGACTCGCGGAGCGTTGAGGTAATGTTCTTGGAATCCCTGCGGTGCAGGACATATTTGTGGTAGGTCTGTGCTTCCAGAAACGCACGGTAGGCTTCCAGCTGCTCCGGATTCATAATGGCTTCGGCTTTTGCTTTGGTCGTGTTTTTCAGAACATCCTGCCCGCCGTTGCCCTCCAGTTTACGGAGCGCACCGAACAGATCGGACGATGCTTCCGCCAACTGTCTGCGGGTCAGTTCATGTGCGACCGCCTGCGCACCCGGTTCGCTTTCCTGCCAGTAGTGCGCATTGTATCGGATAAAATGGGTGGCGGGGGAGTACCGGAGTTCACCGGAAAAATGCTTTGCCAGCACCTCTGCCTGTCCGACATCCGAGTAGTCGCCGGGTTTGTAAGAAACATCCGAATTGTAAGCCTCCGGCGGGATATATCCGTCCTGCCGGCTGACACGGTCAAAGAATTTCTGCGCCGAATGCCAGACGGTTGCGAGCTCTTTGCCGTCAAGCGGCGGTTCGCATTCTGCCGCCTGCTCCAGAAAGGCACGGTATGCTTCGTCGGTATTGCCGTACTTCTTGATGACACGGCCGGCAAAGCGGGAAAGGGTAGCATTGCGGCTGCCTTCCCGTATGACGGCGGGCATATTGCGGGACGGCATATCTGCGTCAAAATCGTCCTCGAAAAACGCAGTCAGGTTGAGCGTTCCTTCGTACAGTTCCGCTTCAGCGCCGGCTGTACCGAAAAAGAAGCGGGCGGCATCGAGTGCATTGGTGTCAAAATAGGGGAAGACGGTGCTGACGAGTTTTTTCATATTGCTGTAAGCGACGGCATCCGTCATCGGTTCAATCGGAAAAAGCACATGGAACTTCGGTCTTGCCGCTTTTCCGTTTTTCTCCCGCATATGGGAACGACTGTAGTGAACGGCGAATGTAACACCGGGAAAAGCCTCCAGAACATCCGCCGGCATGACCCAGTCGTTCGGGTTCTCGGAGTGGTCGTTGTCGCAGTCAACCGGCAGGCAGTCGGCTCCGATGAAGTTGTCGTTGCTCCGGTAACTGTTCCGGTATTCCGCACAGACATAGTCGTGTCCGACCGCCGCACGGAGGCTGTCCGGATCTGTAACGGTGTGTCTGTGCGGATAGTAGCAGTTACCCGGATTGCCGGTATAGTCGGAGCTGTAGAGTGTGAACATCAGTCTTTGACCTCCTCAAGATTGGCGGTAAAATGCCGAACGGTGAGCCGGCGATGCCTGGCACGGTCGAGCTCGATCTGCATTCCTTCCGTGACCGTATCGCCGAACCACCAGATCTCCCGGCAGTCATCGAGGAATACCTTGCCCATACGGATACCGAGTCGGCGCTCGGCTTCGTTTTCATCGGAAAGGAAACGGGGGAAGAAAAGGTGCGGGGCAAACGGTATGTAGCCGGATTCGACCGCAAAACGGCAATATTTCTTTGCATTCAGGATGTTTTTGTAAACATCTCCGCGCAAAGGGGAACAGATAAAAACCTTTGGCATGAATGCCGGTTTGCGCTGCGCCCGTTTCCGTTCGTATTCCTCCCGGAGCAGATTTTTCATGCCTTCGTATTCGGTCGGGCTGTAATAGCCTTCGGCGTTGTATTTGCTGACACGGATTCTCATGTGCGGTCAGTCCTTTCTGTAGAATTGGGTTTCATACCCGTCCGCACGCAGGAGCAGTCCGGGTGCCCAGGGCGGCGTTTTTCCCATTTGCCCGCATACAGCCTGTAGCGACATCTGCGGATCTGCCTCTATGACGATTTCATCATGGATGTGCATGACGATGTCGGTATGTCGCAGTGCTTTCATGGCATAGCAGAGAATGTCGCGGGCGGTTGCCTGTACGATGTTTTCGACGAATTTGGGACCGTAGGATTCCAGGCGCTCCCACTTTTTTGTTCCGCCGATACCTTCATAAGTGACGCAGGGAGAACCGAAGGAGTTGGTTCCGATTTTCGGTTTGATATAAGTCAGATTCCGTCCGGACGGAAGGGTAATCAGAAGCATCCCGCTCCGGTAAGTGAACCGGATTCCGTGTGTTTCCGCAGAAGTGCGACGCTGTACGGCTTCGGTAACGGCGGAATCGACTGCCCACCAAAGGTTCACGATGTTCGGATTGGCATTGCGCCATGCCTGAACCAGAGGCGGGAGTTCCTCTTCGGAAAGCCCCATATCAAGCGCCCCCATTGCTTTGAGCGCTCCGACAGCGCCTCCGTATCCGAGTGCCAGTTCGGCAATTTTGCCTTTCTGACGGAGATGCCCGTTGATGCCGTGTTTTTCCACGGGAACTCCGAACATCTGCGAGGCGGATGCACAGTAAATGTCTTTCCCGTCCGCAAAGACCTGCTGCCGCCAGGTTTCTCCCGCCATCCAGGCAATCACCCTGGCTTCAATGGCAGAGAAATCGGCAACGATGAACTTCTTTCCTTCCGGTGCAACGAAAGCGGTGCGGATGAGTTGGGAAAGCGTGTCCGGAATATCTTCGTACAGCAGTTTGACGGCTTCCCGGTTTCCGGTGCGTACAAGTGCCCGGGCTTGGGACAGGTCGGAGAGGTGATTTTGCGGCAGGTTCTGCATCTGAATCAGCCGTCACGCCCATCTGCCGGTGCGGTTGGCTCCGTAAAACTGGAACATTCCTCTGGCGCGCCCGTCCGAACACACGGTGTTCTCCATTGCCTGATACTTTTTGACCGACGATTTGGCAAGCTGCTGCCGGAGGAGAAGCACCTCGCGCAGGCGTTCCGGTGCGGTTTTGAGCAGTTCGGCAACGGTCTTTTTTCCGAGTGTGTCCGTATGCAGTCCGTTGGCGGCAAGCCATGCTTTCATCTGTGACACCGAGTTCGGATTTTCCAGAGCGGTCAGCGATTTCATGGCATCCGAAAGTTCATGCCCGGATACACCGTCCATGGCAATGGCTTCCCGTACAAGCGTCCTGTCCAGGGCAACGCCGGTGTCGTTGATTTTCTGGTCGATGCAGTATTCGTCCCAGATTTCCTCGGGAACCGGAAAACGGGAGAGCTTCTGCTGTATCTCGGCTTCCGTTTCCACATCGCGGGCATTGTAGATTTTGAAGCGCGCCCACTTTTCCGGCGCATCGCCCGGAAGGTTTCGGGTTCGTCCGCCGTTTGCCTTGGTCGGCTGACAGGGGACGCAAAAATAACGGATGAGTTCTTTTCCTTCGGTCAGTTTCTGCCGGTCCAACCGCAATACGGCTCCGCACCCCTGGAGCGAAAGCGGCAGTCCCATATAGGCAGACCATACCATAGTGCAGTGCCAGGAGACAGGGGAGAGGTAGTGTCCGGTTTCATAACCGAGCAGCCTGGAGAGGCAAATGCGCTCAAAATTCGCATTGAAAGCGCACTTGATGACTGTTTCAGCTTCCAGTGCGGACAGAATATGCGGAGGAATTTTCTCGCCGCTTGCGAGGTCAACCACCGATACGGCACCGCCGTCAACGGAATAACCGAAGAGCAGAACCTCAAAATCCGGCGATTCCGCATATCGGTAGACGCCGCTTTTGGCAAGGTCCACACTGCTGAAGGTTTCGATATCGATACTGATTGTTTTCATCTTCGGATTCCTTTCCGGCATAGGCGGCAGCGGGAGTGTTCCCACCGCCGCCGGATTTGCCTCTTACGGAAGGTCTTTCATACGCTTTTCGTGATATTCGGTTTCCCGGCGTTCACGGGCATCGTTGCGTCTGGACTGCCTGCGATCTTCTTTGATGGTTTCCGTTACGGAAACGGTCAGCGCAACGCCGAGTGCTGCATAAACGGACAGCAGAATACAGGTGAAAACAGTAGTCAACATGATTCATTCTCCTTTCTTCAGGCAAGGAAATCGTCATCTTCGTCGGTGGCAAAGTCGGATTCGGCGCTTGTCTTGCCGCCGAGCGGTTCGCCGTCACGGATTTTCTGCAGGTTGTTCAGCCCGCAGGCAATGCCGCGGTTTCCGTTGCTGTTGAAAGCGTAAAAGTTGACGGAAGCTCTGCCGTAGACACCGCTGTAAACTTCAGCGTGCGTCAGAATTTCGTTGCGGTCCGCATCGATGATGCCGGGGGCGGTGGAGGAGTTGGCGTTGACAAAATAGGCATTTGCGTATGCGGGGTCATCGGGTCTTTCGGCATCTCCGTCACGGAGCGGGTTCTTGATTGCCGAGAGCGGGGGAACGCTTCTGCCGTTGCCTTTCAGTTTGGATTCCCCTTCCTGATACGCTGCTTCGATGGCAGCCTTGATTTTGGCAACCGTTACGGTATCGGATTTGGGAATGATGAGGGAGACGGAATATTTGGGGGTACCGCCGTTGATGGCTTTGGGTTCCCATACATTTGCATAAGACCAGCGGGTGTCTTTTCCGGTAATGACCTTGCAGGGATTGATTGTTTTTGCATTGTTCGACATATACTTTTCTCCTTATTCTTCATAAAAATCTGCTTTCGCAGTGGTGATCGCCGGTCTTTTATCGCTCTCCGGCACGAGCGTCGGTTTGCCCTGCGGGCGATGTACGAGTCCTCCCAGGAGTTCCTCGAACCTGGATTTTCCGAGACGCTTCTGCATTTCGGTCAATCCCAGCAGCTTCTTTTCATACGGGTCGTAACCCGCATCCGTAACGGCTTTGATAACTGCCGCGTCATCGGTGTATTTGCGGACGGAGCGTCCTTCAACGAGTTTCCAACCGTTCCACGCCTTGCCGCTCATAGCCGCCTGAAACGCAAACTCTTTGACATCGTTTGCCCAGGAAACCAGGCCGTCCACTTTGGAGAGAACATCCTCAATTTCCTCATCGGTCAGGAGCGGAGGGTCTGCAAAGTCATATTTGGCAAGTGCCATGTTGGCTTCCGCCCGCTTGCGGCAGTCGGTTTTTGCCTTGCAGAACTGACACCACTCGCCGCAGGCGAACTGTCCTTCACCGCAGTAGGCAAGTTCGGCAATCGGTTTCAGAACCTGTTCTGCCCAGTCCAGAAGGTCGCTTTTGGAGACGGTATAGGTGCCGATGTTTCCGCGCCTCGGTTGGTAAACGGTCATGCTGACGGTTTCAATATCGTAAATCCCGTCAAACAGTTCCAAAGCCCCCAGGGCATACAGCTTCATTTGCGGATTTTCTTCGGCTTCGACAAGCACACCGCGACCGTGTTTGTAGTCGATGATGTGAAGCCCGCCGTCCGAGACGACAATGCAGTCGCCTGTACCGAATCCGTCGCGCACATAGTTGCTGTAATCCAGCCATTGTTCAATGAGGACAACCGGGTCACGGCAGGTCTGCCGAGCCTTTTCTACGGTTTCCGTGACAAAAGCGGCGTATCCGGTGGCGCAGTCCTCCATTTCCTCGCTGTATTGCGTGAGCGTCGGAATCGGATTCTCGGCGGGGATGCCGAGCGCTTCCTTGAGCCGAAATTCACAGAGTGCGTGTGCCTCGGTGCCCTCGGTTGCAAAGTCGCTTCCTTTATCGTCGTAATTCTCGCAGAGTCGGGCAGACGGCGGGCAGTTCAGCCATCTGTGTGAAGCGGAGGCCGAAAGAAGTGCGTGATTCTTAGGTGGCATCTTTCAGTCCCTCCGCATCCGTAAGCAGTGCCCGATAGTTTGCGGGGTCTATGGCGGACAACCTGTCCGCGCCGTACTTTTTCAGGAGTTCACGGATCTGTGCGGTGAAGCCGTCCTTGGACTTGTCCGCAAGCACTGCCCGGACTTCTTCCAGTGTCAGCGGTTTTGTCTCCTCGTGCGCTTCATGAGCGGGCGGTTCTGTGCCGGTGAGCATAGCGGAGATTTCATCCGCAAGTTCTGCCGCACGGCGGTTTGCTTCACGGTATTCGTCAAGCAGAAGCGATAGTTCCGACATTTTTCCCATCTGTATGAATTCCTCCTTTCTTCTGGTTTGCAAGCTGTTGAAGGCTTCTTGCCAGCCTTCCGGATACGACCGAAATGGCAAAGAGAATGCCGATGAGTTCTTCGTCCTTTTCGGTCGTACCCGCTTTGTTGGGACCGTCCATAGCCTGTCCTCCTTTGCGTGGATTTCGGAGGGCTTTCTGTGCCTTCCACCCCGTATTGGACATTCAAAGACCTGTTTTCCACCGGCTTCATGAAAAACTCAGAAAAATTCTCCGAGCCGTTTGCGAAGCTGCGCTCTGAGCCTGTCAAAGCGTTTATAGAAGGTGGATGTTCCGATATGTAGAATTTTTGAAATGTCGTTCCTTGATTTGCCTTCCAGCAGCAGTTCACCGATGCGGCGACCGTCCGGATCGATTTCCTGCAGCGCCGTCAACAGTTCCTCCAGTGCAGCACTCTCAATGAGCGCGGTATCCGTAAGAGCAGACGGATCTTCGACGGTGTCCGCAACGGTCATTTCTTCGGAATCTCCGACGGGCATATCCATGGAGAGGGGAGTGTTTGCGTAGTTGCACCGGGTGCATCCGACGCAGTCTCCGAGGCAGCGCTTCCAGTCCTCGCCGCTGCAGCTTCCGTTGCGCTTTGCCCGCTTCCAGGTTCTCCAGATGGGTTGATAGTAGGCACGGTAGACTTCCTCGCTGACTTCGGTAAGCTGATAACCACGGTAGAATTCGATGTAACCGGTTGATGCCTGTTCGGTTTTGGGCAGGGGGATGTAGTACTTTTTGGCTTCGTTTGACATAGCTTTGACTCCTTTGATTTTCGTTTTGAAATTCGCCGGAGCCGCAAAAATCCGTTTAGAACAGAAAAAAAGGCGGCAGTAGAATCCATCTTGTCGGTAAGTGGTGATGGATTCCGCACTGCCGTCTTTGCGTTCTGGCGGATTTCGTTAAATTATTTAGGATGCTTTTGGAAAATTCTCAATATTGAGTGTTCCATCTGGATTAGCTGTAATGCGCGTGATACAGCCTTTGATTTCGATAATGATTGTTTTGTGATCTTTGCTAAGATCGCATACGCGCTTACCGATATAATTCCTGATTTCTTCTATGTCCATTTTCCTCCTTTCCGAACTCATTGGTATCACTATCGTCATAAATTATTACCTATAGGTTCAACCGCGGGGATAAAAATGCATCATAATCTACTGCGAGTCAGATTATGATGCACAGTTGAACTTATAGGTTCAATCATATTATACCTTATTTTCAAGGGCTTGTCAATAGAAACCGAACTAATTGGTGCAATTTCTTTCAAAAAACTATTGCTTTTAGGTTCAATGTATGCTATACTATAGACGATCACACGAAAGAGGTGTTTTTATGACTTTAGGGGATTTTATAAAAAACAGAAGAATAGAACTGAATATGAGTCGGAATGCGCTTGGTGAAAAAGCAAATATTAGCCATACTGAAGTGTTTCGCATTGAATCAAATCAGAGGAAACAACCTTCGTTAAAGGTTCTTTGTGCTATTGCCGATGCGCTTTCAATCCCGCAGGAAGAACTGCTTAAGGTTGCAGGTTATTTTCCATCTGATGATACTCCTGTGATAGAGAGGGCTTTTCCGGGATTACGCACACCAAAACAATTTGAAACTGTAGAACGTATCGCTGATGGGCTTTCTCGTAATGCAGACCTCAATGACGAAGATCTTGATGATCTGTATCGGCAAGTGGAGGTGTTTATTGAAGTTGCAAAGAGAAAGAAAGATTCCAAATAAACCTCGGTTTAACTATGTTACAGAAAAAGCTTACAACTTTCTTCTTGAGCATGGATATAGTACATTTCCGATATCCCCAATGCAGGTCCTTGACGATATATCGGAATATGTCCGTTGGATGCCTTGGTCCGAAGCAAAGAAAAAACTGAAATGTTCGGATCCCTTTCACTTAATGACCTTGGGAGCTGAAGCACGAACGATTCGTTGTCGAGACAACGGACTCTATTTGATGATATACGACGATGTACATTACAACAGTGAGAGAAGAATTTTATGGACGCTTATGCATGAGATTGGTCATATTGTTTTGGGACATCTGCTTGAGTTTGAAGATACGGCATTAAGTCGTGGGGGCTTAACTAAAAAAGGGTATGAGGTACTTGAGATAGAGGCTCATTATTTTGCTGCAGAAGTGATGATGCCAACTGTTTTAATGAAGTATTTCCACCATATCAGTGTTGAGAAGATGGAACTTCTTTTTGGAGTATCAGAGGAAGCTGCAAAGAAAAAGTATAAAAGAGTTTTTGAAACTTCATATATACCGGATAGCCCTTGCGAACAAAAACTGTATAGGAACTTTTTTAACTTTATCGAGAACGATGTCGATAAAACTATATACACGAATATTTATGGTTCTTGGGGGCTGCCGCATAAAAGCAAATATGTCCCTTTATGCAGGAAATGCTCTGGTTGCCTTTCTTATGTTTCTGATTCCGAAAGCGTATTTTGCCCTTTTTGCGGAGAAGAAATGAACAAGGAAACCGCATATAGAACTTCTTTTCAACGATTCCGCGATATGCAACAGTTTTATAAATTGCCGGGAAAATCTCACCCAAACCTGTTGGCTGAAAGTGCTTTTGTAGATCATGGAGAAGAGAGTGAGCGAGTTCGTATATGTTATAATTGCTTAAATCATGATATTTCGGAAGGTGCTTTGTATTGTAATATTTGCGGTCAACCGTTATTGAACTATTGTGAGAAAGAACACAAGTCACTGAGACTCAAAGAACCGTATTGTTCTTCTTGTGGATCACAAACAAGATTTTGTTCTTGTTATCTTAAAACGGAACAAAGACTCATGCGTATAAAAGACTGTTCAGGGCAAGATGGATTTTCATATGATTGGATGCAATATCCGTTTTGGGCGTATATCCAAATGAAAATTCTTTCTCCACATTCTCCTTTTTCAGACGATTTGAAAAGTGCTTTGTTATACAGCAATGCTTATATTACGGATGATAATGATGTAGTGTTATATGTTGATTCGGTTATGGCTGTTTCAAAGGTCATCGCTGGAAAAAGAGAGATATTGGCATTGATGAGTGATTCAGATGATACAAAATACAGAGATCTGGAGGTTAAATTATACAAATGATTTTTGCTGACGGTTATGAAATGGACAAAAATCTGCGGGTATTGTGCTGCCCTAAATGTAATAATGAACAGTTCTCTGATAATGCGGAGTTTTGCAGAATATGCGGAACTCCATTGTTTAACTATTGTGAAGGCGAAGATGTCTGCGATGAAATGGGGAATATTGACAGGATTCGGCATAAGAATTATGGAAATTCGAGGTTTTGCGAAAAATGCGGAACAAAAACTGTGTTTTTTACAAAAAAATTTCTGCAGGTCTTTGATGAACTACCGAGAGACTCATTGGAAGCATTTTCGGAACAAGGTGTGATCGGTAAGGGCAACATAGTTAGTGCAAGCGTAGAAATAGGCAGCGATGATTTACCATTTTAGAAAGTGAGGAGATTCCCAATGGCCAAAAAAAATGATGATTTTTTTGATGAAAAAAAAGAATGGTCTAAAGTAAAAGATGCACTCTTGGGCAATTATTTTAAGCCCTATATTCAGAAAATTATGTATACAAGAAAACCCATTGTATATGTAGATTGCTTTGCGGGAAAGGGCAAATTTGCGGATGGAAACCCGGGTTCTCCCTTAATAGCGTTGGATATAATTCAAGAATGCAAATCGAAATCTGCTGTCGATTCATCGAATATAGAGACAACATTTATTGATTTGAACTACGCAGATGATTTGCGCCATAATCTGAGTGGTTATTGTGATGTTCAAATTATCTCCGGAAAGTATGAAGAAAATATTAAACGCATACTGAAAGACAAGGGACGCTGCAATGTTTTTCTTTACATTGACCCCTATGGAATTAAGGCTTTACAGAGTTCACTATTTGATTATTTTGCTGACCGTGATTTTAATTCGATAGAATTGCTGATAAATTTAAACTCCTTTGGATTTATTCGCGAAGCCTGTCATGCGCTTGGAACAGATTTTGATGCCCCCGATGTGTTTGAAGATCTGGTTGAATATGATTCAACAAAGCTTGATGCCAATGACAAGTCTGTTAAAGAATTGGATGAAATCGCAGGCGGTGACTATTGGAAGGCTATAATTGCTGCTTATAATCGTAAGGAAATTGATGGATACGAAGCAGAGGTACGGTTTGCTGAGCAGTATTGCCTCCGGCTGATGCAGAAGTATAAATATGTACTTAATATGCCTCTACGAATTAGACGAGGACAAAGGCCAAAATATCGAATGATTCATGCGACAAACCACTGCGATGGGTGCTTACTCATGGTAGATAATATTTGTAAAAGATGGGAAATGTGGTTGGATGTTCAAAACGAAGGTCAGATGTCGTTGTTTACAGAGACATATGATAATCAAATTATTGATGACTCTGAGATTCGCCAAAGAGTAATAGAGCATTTTTCTGAATGTCATACATGGATTTCTCTCAATGAAGCGATGGCTGTTTTCTTTGTAATGCATGGTCCGATTTGTAAAACAGGTGATGTTACAAAAATTTTGAAAGAACTCGAAAGCAGCGGACAGTTGGCGGTGATTCGAAATCCAGATAGAACCGAAAAGGGAGGACCAGCCAAATTTATGTCCGAAGGAAAGGGCAGAACGGTGTCAGTGAGATGGAAGGCGTAAAAAAAGTTCAAAAGTATATTTATAGAAAAACTTTAATCTATAAAACCGGAGTTGAATACGGTGACTATACCATTAATCATATTCAAGGATGTGCGCATGGCTGTAAATATCCGTGCTATGCGTATTTAATGAAAAAAAGGTTTGGATATATTAAATCGTATGAAGAATGGTGTGAACCGGCACTTGTTAAAAATACATTAGAGCTTTTGAGTGAGGAAATACCTCGGTTTAAAAGTAAAATTCATATGCTTCATTTGTGTTTTACGACGGATCCATTTATGTATGGGTATGATGATATAAAGGAAGTAAGCCTTGCCGCTATTGCAAAATTAAATGAGGCAGACATTCCTTGCTCAGTACTTACAAAGGGCATTTTGCCATTTGATCTTTCTGATTTGTCCAAGAAAAATGAGTATGGAATTACACTGATTTCTCTTGATGAGACGTTTCGTGAAAAGATGGAACCAGGAGCAGCCCCTTTGGTCGATCGTGTTGAGGCTCTTCGTAGACTTCATGATGCAGGTTGCAAAACTTGGGTTAGCATCGAGCCATATCCAACCCCGAATATTATTGATCAAGATTTGACTGCAATATTAAATACTGTTTCTTTTGCAGATAAAATTATTTTTGGTCGAACCAATTATAGCAGAGATATCTCTGCATACAGAGAGCATCGACGTTTTTATAATGATCAGGCTGCGATTGTTATTGAGTTTTGCAGAGATAGAGGCATTGCTTATCATATTAAAGATGGTACTATAATTGAATGATTGCATTACATACATGTATTCAATAGAAAAGAACCGAAAATAGTGTGTTTTAGGGGAAATAAAAATGGCAAAGGCACAAAAACCAGAAAAAACAATGGAAGCCGCCCTGTGGGATTCGGCGAATAAATTACGAGGGGCGGTGGAGTCTTCCGAATATAAGCATGTCGTACTTAGCCTTATCTTTTTGAAATATGCGAGTGACAAATTTGATGAGCGTCGGCAGGAACTGATTGATGAAGGCAAAAGTGCTTAAGGAAGGTCATAAGAAAGATTTCTTCTAAATTTACTGGACACGCTGTATCAGTTTGAAAAAAATTTTGAAACTTGTTGTTACATACAGTTCTTGTTCACTTTCCGAGAATGCAAACAGTCACACGAGTGTCGCAATATAATGTCTGTAAACTCGGCAAAAGCATTGACTTCTCGAACGAAAAGTGCTATAATTTATAAAGCTATCCGTAATTGCAGAACTACACGAAAGGTGAGGTATACCATGGGTATTAATTATAAGCGACTTTGGAAACTTCTTATTGATAAAGACTTGACAAAAACTGAATTAAGAAAGCAAACTGAAATAGCGTCAAGTACCCTATCGAAGATGAGCAGGAATGAATATGTCTCTTTGGAAGTTCTTGTTCGCATTTGCTGTGTATTGAACTGTGAACTAAGCGACATTGCTGAAATTGAAAAATAATGAGGGTATATATAAGTATGAAAGAAAGAAAAATTGTGTCCGTTAGTCTGTTTTCTGGTGCCGGAGGATTGGATGTGGCCAGTTTCCTTGCTGGCGTTCCTGTGATTTCAAGCACAGATTTCGATTCCGACTGCATTAAGACACTTAAAATGAACGAACTTTTCAAGAATTCTGAGATTATAGAAGGAGATCTTCATCAAATAGAGAGCAGTGTGTTTTCCAATATCATAGCCAAACACGAACATGACAAGTTTATTGTTATTGGAGGCGCTCCTTGCCAACCATTCTCAAAAGCTGGGTACTGGGTTGGAAACAATACAAGAAGAGGCATTAATGATCCTCGTGCGACACTGGTAGATGAGTATCTGCGTATTGTCTGCGATTTACATCCGGACGGATTTGTATTTGAAAATGTGGAGAGCCTGCTTCATCCAACAAATCGCATTATTGTTGACCGATTCATCGAAATCATAACTGAGCAAGGGTATAAATATAAAATCATCCGTGCTAATTCCCTGGATTATGGAGTATCTCAAAAGAGAAAACGTCTTTTTATCATTGGAACTTTGGGAGAATTTCAAAGTGATGCGCCGCGAAAAACACATTGTGCACCTGAAGAGTGTGAACAGACGGACTTGCTGCCTTATGTGAATGTTGGTGAGGTAATTGCGGGGTATGATGGTCCTGAATACTATGAACCTGAGGAAGAAACTAAAGGAGGCACCTATTATAGTGATCTTTGTGAAGTGCCCCCCGGAATGAATTACAAAGCACTGACAGCTTGGTATGGCTATGAGAACCCAAAATTTGTGGCAGACAAGCGTTTTTGGAGTTTCCTTTTGAAACTGTCACCCGACATGCCTTCGTGGACTATTACTGCACAGCCTGGTCCGTGGGTTGGACCCTTCCATTGGGATAACCGAAGACTTAGAGTACCCGAAATTGCAGCCATTCAGACATTTCCGAAAGGATATAAATTTTATGGAAGCCGAAGATCTATACAGAAGCAGATCGGTAATGCTGTCCCTGCACTTATGGGCAAAGCAATGATTGAGTTTGTGAAAGAGAGTTTACAGAAATGAGTATAAAAGTCCTAAGCATTTTCTCAGGTGGCGGCGGAATAGACTGCGGTTTCAAAAAGGCAGGCTATGATATATGTTTTTCCACCGATTTTTGGCAGCCGGCTTGTGACACATTGGAAAAGAATAAAGTCGGTCGTTTAATTAGATGCGCAGATATACGCCAAGTTGACTACGCTAAAGAATTAGCATCTATCGGTTTCTCTGTCAGTGATATTGATGTATTAGCTGGTGGACCGCCGTGTCCTGCGTATTCAAAATCACGTTTTTACCGTACCGATAAAAAGCGAGCACTCGAAGATGAGAATTCTTTTACTCTGTATGAGTATTTCCGTGCTTTAGATGAAATACGACCCAAAGTGTTTTTCTTTGAGAACGTATTCGGGTTTGTGTATAAGCCTCATAAGGCCGCATTTGATTTACTTAAAGAACGGGCAGATACGCTTGGTTACGATATTAGTTTTAAAGTAATCAATGCAGCGAATTACGGCGTTCCTCAGATTAGAGAGCGTTTTATCTGTATTGGTGTAAGACGCGATATCGGCAAACCTTTTGTTTTTCCCGAGGAGACACATTATAATCCTGAAAAACCAGGTGGCGATGCTGCTTTAGGAAAGGAGCCGTGGGTTACCTGCGGTGATGCTATCGGAGACTTGGATTATGATCTTCCCGAAGATAAGGATATGCAGGCTGGCTCCAAACACAAAGACCTGCTCAAACTGGTTCCCCCTGGCGATAATTATCTGTATTTCACAGCAGAACGCGGCTATCCAGAGCCTATTTTCAAGTGGAGATCCCGCTATTGGTCTTTTCTGCTGAAACTTTCTCCCGAAAAACCTTCTTGGACCATCCAGGCAAGTTTCTCTAACAATATGGGACCGTTCCACTGGAAAAATCGCTTTCTGCGTATAAATGAAATTAAACGAATTCAGACCTTTGATGATGAGTACGAATTTTGTGGTGATTTTAAGGATCAGTGGCGCCAGATTGGTAACGCTGTTCCACCGCGGTTGGTCGCACAAATAGCACAGGCTATAAGAGAGCAGTATTTTAAGGAGGGTTAAATATGCCAAGCACACTGCCTTTTGGTACACAGTTTTCCCCAAACCAAATAAAACTATCGCAATTACTTCAACTCATTGTTGACAATGAAGGCGATGATGCGACGCCACTGATTACGGCTATCGCGGATACTTTTTTCGGAACAAACGCCGTAGGTCAGAAACGAAATATGGCAGGAAATTGCAAGAATTCTTTAGTTTCATATGGAATTCTTGAAAATGGCGGAGGTGTTCACATTACTGCATTTGGCCGTCAACTGCATGAGATTGCTGATGAAACCGAACAATGCGAGACTTTAGTGAAGCACATACTAAAAAACCTTAACGGTATGATTCTCATTGATGTTTTGCGCAGTATGCATCGCAATGGTGAACGGATTTCCAAGGAAACTGTCGTTGAGGCATTGAACTCTCGTGGGTTTGATCTTAGCAGAACCTCTAATAATGTCCCTGTTATGAAATTGTGGTTGAACGAAGCAGGTGTTCTTCGTGGATGGAGAATCGACGAGCATAAACTGAGTGAATTAACTGAGTTGTCCGAAGGTGAATACAGATTACTCAGAATGCTGCGCCCAGAACAGTACTATTTTCTTCGTGCTCTATGTAATACGGCTTCAGAAAACTTCCAGAGAGCTGCAGATGTCCGTCAATTGGCAACAGCAACCTATGGGATAACCTTTGTAGAGAGCAGTTTCTCTCAATCAGTAATTCGCCCGTTGACAGAAAGAGGACTCATTGAAATTCAGCGTACTACAGAAGGTCATGGTGCACGCACCCCTCTGGTGAAACTTACAGAATTGACAAAGAGGGATATTATATTACCTCTGTTGCAACAGTTGGAAGGTATAATTGACAGAGAGGTTATAGAATATCTTCAGAAACCTTTGAATGAATTACGTGCGGATATTGATTCAGCGGATACCTATTTGAAAGGCCTTGCTCTTGAGGCTTTTGCAATTAGAATTATGCGAATCATTGGATTGGATTTTATTCAAACACGCCTTAAGGGTAACGAAACGGCTGGTGCCGAAGTGGATGTTCTCTTTGATTCCAGTCGATTGCTCTATACCAGATGGCAAGTACAATGTAAAAACACTCATAGAGTCTCACTCGATCAGATCGCAAAAGAGGTTGGGTTATCCCACGTTTTGAAGACAAATGCTATTGTTATTATGACAACCGGCGTTGTTTCAGAGAAAGCCCGAGAATATGCTACCCAAATCATGAAAACAATGAACCTTTGTATAATTATGGTCGAAAGTTCTGATATTGACGCAATTATTGATGAACCTACAAGAATACTGGAAATTTTCAACCGTGAATCTTTGAATGCTAAACATATAAAAGTTTTTGAATAAGGAGGGGTATTATGCCGGAATATCAATGGGCGCTCAGCAACGGAGATATAGTTTCAGCAAATTATAATAGAGCGAACGACTCACTTTCGAATAGGCAAGTTTTGGAAGAGTTGCAAACTGCTTTTCAGCAATTTGGTCATTCTGCCCATTGCGAACCTGTCAGCGAACAGCTTCCTGAAGTTTACACTATTTCTTTCGAAAATGCATCGCAAAGTAACATCACAGTTTGCGCCAAAGGCACGACTCCTGGTGGGCGCACTAGTTTAAATGATGAGCAGCGAACCCAACAGAAAAGTAAATATATAAACTTTGCCTATTCGAAATTGCAAGCAGGAGAGTCTGCTGTTCAGTTGGGCGTATATAAACGTGATGGACAGACCGTGTTCTGTGCATGGAAATTAAAACAGTCTTCTGCTGAGGCAGAAACCCCAATCTCAAAGCAAATTAAGATTACAACGATTGCACAAGCCATGAAGGAAGGGTTCGTCCAGCAGGACAAAGGTTCTGGTGAATACGCCTGTGCCTTTCGCAAAGAGTTCATATATTTTTATGTTCGTAATGCTGAATGGCTTCACGGTTCGCTTGTAACCGAACTGGCAGAGCATAACAATCCACTGCCAGATAGTTCTGTTGATAATGAGACCGCTTTCAGAGTTTGGTTTGCTGAACTGGAAAGGGACAATGGTGAGCATTACTCTGAAAACACTCAGAATCAGTACATCAGTGCCTTAAAGGCTGTGGGATTAACATTTGCGGATGCCATTGGGCCTTTTTCATCCGTCTTCGAAATCGATGACATTGGAACCTTTGAAAGAGCAGTGTCTGCCATTAAAGCAGATGCTGGTTTTGAGGAATTTAATCGCAATCGTGGTAACGGTTCATTGTCAGCTGGCCTGGATCTCTATAAGCGATTCTTGATCGAGAGGGTGGAGCAAGTCCAGAATGTTTGTTACAGTACAGGCTATCAAAGTGATTATCCTCGTAACCGCATCCTTTTTGGCGCTCCTGGCACTGGTAAGAGTTTTACGCTGAACCACGAAAAGGATCTGCTGCTTGCAGATGGCGGCGAATACGAGCGTGTGACTTTCCACCCAGACTACTCCTATGCCAATTTTGTCGGTACATATAAGCCAGTGCCCTGCAAGGACAGCGATGGTAATGATGCAATTACTTATTCCTATGTGCCTGGTCCGTTTATGCGCACTTATGTGAAAGCCCTCCAGAACAGCAGAACTGATGTCCCCAAACCGTTCTTGCTTGTTATTGAGGAAATCAACCGTGCCAATGTCGCTGCCGTGTTCGGCGATGTATTCCAGTTGCTTGACCGTGGCGATGACGAGGTCAGCGAATATCCGATTCAAGCATCCGAGGATGTCAAAAAGTATCTGGCAGGAGAACTTGGCGGCAATCCTGATGATTACGCTGAAATTCGCATCCCAGACAATATGTTCATCTGGGCTACCATGAACAGTGCTGACCAGGGTGTATTCCCGATGGATACTGCTTTTAAGCGCAGATGGGATTTCACCTATTTGGGGATCGATGATAGTGAAGCTGGAATCGTTGGCAAAAAGGTCGTTCTCGGCCAAGGCGATTATCGCCGTATTGTGGAATGGAATGCGCTCCGCAAGGTCATCAATAATGAATTGCTCACTTATAAGGTGAACGAAGATAAACTGATGGGACCGTATTTCATTTCCAAGAAGAACCTGCCGGAGGGCGAAATGATTGATCCTGCCTTATTCACTCGCATCTTTAAAAACAAGGTCATTATGTACCTGTTCGACGATGCCGCAAAGCAGAAGCGCATTACTCTGTTCGGCGGCTGCGATGAGAAGACAAAGAATCAGTATTCCAAGATTTGCAGAGAATTTGACACCAAGGGTGTTTACATTTTCTGCGAAGGAATCAGCAGCCAGTTTATTGATAATGTTCCAGAGGATGATGGGGAATGATTTCAGTATTTTTACGAGAACAAAAACGTTATACCCAGGAAGACCTGGTCAAAGAGTTTCATTGCTCCGAGGAAAAGACTGTCCGCATTCTGAAGAGTCTGAAAGAATATGGCGTTCTGAAGGCCGTAAAAGCAAATGACACACAGAAGGACCTTACCGATTTGTTGGATGAGGACATCGAAATCGCTGATGTTGAGGTCGGTGAAAACGAATATCTGTATGTATTCACTTTTGTAGGTGTGATTACAATTGAGGGCCGTGTGCTGAAATGCTATCCGAAATATCTGCTTGATGCCACGGCCCCCAAAGCAGAACTGAAACAAGTGTTGAAGGTTCTGGAAAAGTACAACTCCAAGGAACAGATCATCCGTATGTACAACGATACGAGTGACAGCAGCGCATTTAATATGTTGGCTGTTATGCTGTTCCTCCTCCAGGATTATTTTGAGTATGGTGCCTATACCAACACGCAGGACATTATCGAATCCAACGGGTCCGGTGACATCCTTTGGGATAAGACCATCAACGAAACATTCACTCTCTTAAGCAACAACCGGCCCTATTACCCAGAATTGCTGACTATGAAGCGTGTGAATGACGATTTTGATTTTTTCAAACGCCTGCATGAGTGTATCCTCACTCGATGCACAGAGGAATTGCGAGATGCCGACCTGTTGGATCTGTTCGATATTATGGGTGTCGATATTTCCGATGAGCATATTGAGGATTTCGGTGACAAGGAGTATGTCCTGGAACGCATTGTCAAAGAACTCAATGTCCAGTTCAATACCCGCAAACAGCTTTTGCTGAAAACGCTGTATGCTTACATAGCCAACAGCAGCGCGTTGGACGATTTGGACTGTTTCAGTATGTTCGGTACAAATAGCTTCAACCTGGTATGGGAGAAAGTCTGTGCAGAAGTAATGGACAATCAGTTACAGAAGCCAATTGGTGGATTGCGACTGCCTGTACCGCTGACCGAGCAATACCATAATATGCGGCATAAGAAACTCATTGATTTGATTGATAAACCGCAGTGGTCTGGGACTGCACCAACCGGTGAGCCGTTTGTGAAGCAGGCTGAGGATACACTCATTCCAGACCTCATTTCCATTGTTTGTGTTGATGGAGACTATCAGTTTATCATTTTTGATGCCAAATACTATAACATCCAATTGGAACATAACAAAAAGCTGCGAGGTCAGCCCGGCATCGAATCCATCACCAAACAGTATTTGTACCAGTTGGCCTATCAGCCTTTTGTGGAGACTCACCAGATCAGCACAGTACGCAACTGTTTCCTCATGCCAACCGCTTCTATGGAAATAGTCGAAAAAGGCACTGTCTCCCTCACTATGCTACGAAATCTGGGACTACAGGATATTCAGGTGCGATTGCTACCTGCAAAACTAATGTATCAGCACTACATTGAAAACACAAAAATAGATATTCAAACCTTGAATCTATAAGTTTATAAGAAGGAGGCAGATCCGTGGCTCTCGGTTCTTCCATGCCATCAAGAGAGGATGATAGCACCGATTGTCATGCTTTGGTCGAAAAGTGTGTCGCCGCACCTCGAAGGTCTTGGTTCTTTCGTACTATAATCGGTGCCCCGATTTTCGAAGAGCCATCGATAGTGGGAAATACATCTATATTGATGGGCTCTTTGTTCTTCGACCAATAGGAATTTCCCTATTGGAACAGAATATATGGAGTCAATTGAAGGAGGTTTTTAGATGGATAACCTAACAGATAAAGAAATAAAAAAAGCCAGTGATGCCATTGATAAAGCCTTTGCCGCAATGACACGACAAAATCGAGGAGAGACGGCGCAGATTATTCTTAACGCTGTGCGCAATCTTAACGATCATATTGCGGACAAGCTATTACTCGTGCGCGCAAGTACTTAACAATATATTGGTCTCCAGAGGCGTGCAATCGTATACTTAACCGTATTCGAACGGAAAACAGCAATAAGGATTTTTTGTTGCTTAGAAGCAAGCATAGCTTTTAAACAAGGTTTTACCTTGTTCCGTTAGAGTCTTTGCAATCGGTTTCACTGTGGGATCACTATAATAATGTCATTCGTTTGCGCAGAACCATTATACCACAAAGAGCAGAGTACTTCAAGATAGGTATCCCTACGATTTGCGCATACATTTTTCTCATACGGTAACGCTCAAGTCAATCGGATAACGATTACCTCATAAGGATAACGAAATGCCCATAACTCCAACAAAATATTATTGGCAACGAAAAAGAGCCACCGCGGAAAATTATCTGTGATAGCGTTTTTCAGTTGTTCCGCAGTCTTGTTTTTCGGAAATGCATCGAAAAAAGACCCGATAAAGCCCATAAAACAAAAAATAAGGACTACCATCCTGTCAAAATAGTAGTCCTTATTTGTAGTATTACTGTATTTTATTTCCTTGAATCATATGTTTTCTGATATCCTGAATAAAGATACTCTTTGATGCAAAAAGAGCGAAGTCGAATAATTGATTTTTGGATATTACGGCATAATTAACAAATAGAAGATGAAATTTTTGGCACGGGTTCTTGTAAATCCGTGCCTTCTTCTGTTGATATTTCGGATAATATATGATATAATAAGATATATTGAAACAGGTGAGGAATGTATGGAGTTCAAAGAGAAAGTTTATAAGGCGAGAATGAAACTCGGGCTTACGCAGGAAGCAATGGCGAAAGAATTGGGTATTGCGTTTGTGACAATTAACCGATGGGAGAACGGAGTTTCGCATCCAAATAAGCTGAAGGAATATAAATTTAATGAATTTTGCAAAACAAATCACATCGAATTTGAAGAGTGATTGCAAAAACCATTTACAGGTCGGAACAATAATCAGGAAAAGAGAGAATTATTATGGCTCATAAAAAAACATCGGATCAGATTTCTTACAATATGAGCCGAATTAAAAATAAAAATACCGCAATTGAGCTTCAATTTGAAGAGGAACTGAAAAAACGCGGATTTTCAACATATGTAAAAACTCCAAAAGGGATCCCCGGGAAGCCCGATTTTGCATTTCCGGCAAGAAAAATAGCTGTTTTTTGTGACGGCGATTTTTGGCACGGTTATAATTGGGAAGAAACCAAAAGAACCATTCACAGTCATCAGGATTTTTGGATTCCTAAGATTGAAAAAAATATTGCACGGGATGCCAGAGTTACAGCGGCCTTGACGGAACAGGGATGGACGGTTTTCCGTTTTTGGGGGCATGAACTCAAAAAGACTCTCTCAGTGTGTGTTGACATGGTTGAAGACGCACTTAGAGTCATTCCCCAAGCACCATACCGTACAATTGATCTGTGCGCGGGAATAGGCGGAATCAGGCGTGGCTTTGAAATGACAGGCTCCTGTCAAAATGTGTTGTCAGCCGAAATAGACAAATATGCGTGCATGACATATCGTACTTTATTTCACGATGACCCGAACAACGATTTGACATCGCCGGAATTCAAGGCCAAAGTCGACGCAACCCCATATGATATTCTTCTTGCCGGATTTCCATGTCAGACTTTCAGCCGTGTGGGAAAAGAAGAAGGGTTTGAAGATGAGGCAAAAGGACAGATATTTTTTCATATTGCCGAGATTCTTACGCGGACGCGTCCAATGGCGTTTTTTCTTGAAAATGTTGACAGACTTGTTACCCATGATAACGGAAACACCTTTCGTACAATTGCCGAAACACTTGTGAATCAGGTCGGGTATTATGTCTTGGGTATTTACAGAAAAGAAGACGGCACCCTGGAATATGATCCGAAAAAGTTTGTCAGGAATTCAAGGGATTTCGGAGTGCCGCAAAACAGACCGAGAACATATATTATCGGTTTTGACACGGAAAGATTCAGACCCGATAAATTGGCTGAACTTCCGACCGAGCTGCCGACTCACTCCGCAAAAAATCTGTATGTCGATTTGAATGATGTTCTCGAGCCGGATGTAGAACCGAAATACTATATGGCATCCGGTTATTTTGAAACGCTCGTAAGACACCGTGCCCGTCAGGAGGGAAAAGGATATGGGTTCGGATACAGAATTGTCAACGATCCTTCCGTTGAACATCCGATTGCCAATACATTGTTGGCTACAGGCGGTTCCGGAAGAGAACGCAATCTGATATACGATCCAAAAGACGGTATTGCCGGTATGGTTGTCCATGGAAAGAAAACCCCTCTCAACGATAAAGGTATACGGGTCATGACACCAAGCGAATGGGGAAAACTACAGGGATTTATTAATTACGCTTTTCTTGATGCCGAGGGAACGGATCATTTTTCTTTCCCGGAAGGGATGCCGGATGTGCAGAAATACAAGCAATTCGGAAACTCTGTAACGATTCCGGTAATAAAAACAATGGCAGATTATCTATTGAACTGTATAAATCAACTTACTACCTGATGAGGAGTTTGCTATGGAGAATGATAAAATTATCAGAATGATAACCGAAAAATGTGATGTGTATTACGATGATGCATTGCTGTCCAAGGAAAAAATTCTGGAGAAGTATCTTCTCTTTTTCGCCAAGCAAATCAATTCCGAAGAACGTACCGTAAGCTTTGCTTTTCATACGGGATCATTGTGCTTTGATGCTGCATCCGTGGTTGCAGTAGTAATCGGTTGCCTTGCTTATGGTTTTTCCTCCAATGATGAAATTCTTGCCGAATTGGAACCGGGCAATCTGGTTCTGTTCAGAAAAGAAAGATATCGTTGGATGGGAACAGAGCGCAAAAAACAGTCGGCGGATATGCCCGAAATGAAATATGCTGTTCTTATGCAGGATGCAAAAGGAAAAAACGGTCCCTCAACAGCTTGGATTCCGTATGAAGCCAATAAGCATTTGATTAAGCCCTACAATGGTAATTCATCTATAACAGACGGTAGAGGACTCAGAAAAGACAATACAAACCGAAATGATTTCATTGCGGATATGCTTGATATTCCGCTCGTAGATGTTCCGACTATCTTGGATATTTCAGTGGTGGTAGTGGCAGACAAGGCCGAATTTATCGAACTTTGCAAACACATAAAAATCCGATACGGTGATGGAAAATTCGTCGGAATCACGGACATCGTCCCTGTCTCGTATTTTACAAACTCCGGTGAGTCTATGCAAATCGGAAAAAATCAATCAAAGGCAGAACCGGTAATCAAGGTCGCATCAACAATATCCACTGCACGGGAACTTGTTCTCGACCGAACGGGAAACAAAGTCATCGGTATTCTGATTATGGGTATCCCGACTTCCGAGTATCAGTCAACGGAACTCAGCGATATTTTACGCAGAAAAACATTGAAATTTGCATATGTAACATCTTCATTTTCGGATGTGTCCTGTGAATCGGTAATAAATCAGTACGAAGATGCCAAATTGTTTGCATGTACAAAAGAATTGCTTTCATCTTCAACCCATGAGATACAATCTTATAATAGACTCACGGCAGAACTGAACCGACAAATAAACAATATTATTTCCAGAGAACTTCATTCGGTTGAGGTAGAGGGATTGTGCGGTTGGGACGCATACAGGAACCTGAAAGAAAATCTGTTTGCAATAAAACAGTGCGGATGGTCAAACGAAGATAAGGATAGTTTCGTTTTATCCGCAATGGCTCTGATAAATCTCTTTTCTACTGCCTTTTTCGATATGAAAACAATGGAAAGGGCAATTTGTAACGGCGAACTCAATGCCACCGTTGTTTCGCCGAAAGCAAGAATTACAGAGTTGCAGGAAATTGTCGACCGAAATGTATCTATGAAGGATCAGGTTCAAATGATTGTAGCCGAGCTGACGGATTTGTACTTAGCCATCTATGAAAAATCGCCAAAGGCAGAGGCCTTGTCGAATCTTTTGAAAGATACAGTCGGAAAGAAGGCAGCGCTGGTCGTTCCGAAGGCGTATTATACAGAACTGTTTAAAAATTGGCGCTTACGATACGAGGTGAGTACAGATGTTGACTGTATCACAGCCAATCGTTTCGATCGAAAGAATAATTATGATATTATTATTTCCGTAGGTGATATCACAGGAAAGCGCTTTGATGCTATACAGTGTGTTGCCGCAACGGATATTTGGTTATTGCTATATGATTTTGAGCAGAAAACTTTCGCTTTCAGAAAACGCAAATCCGAAAATTCCGAACGGAAACTGAACGCGAGAATCAAAGGACTTCCAGCGGATGAGTTTACCGGAAATGCCGAATCAAGTGACAGCAACATCAGTGAGCAGACTGTTCGCGAATTTTCCGATTTGGACGCATATGTAGAGTCTGCCGGTTCGTTTGATGTCAGAAAATTCGTGGGAGCGGGCAACGGAATCTGCGACGGTAACCTTATGTCGGAAGTCAATTATGTGGGAACATTTACCGACGGAGAAAGGATTCTGTTTTCAAAATATTACTCGGCGGTTATATTTGATCCGGACAGCGAGGAAGTTTCGGAAAAAAGTCCGGATAAACTGCTTCCCGGCGATGTTTTGGTATTTACAAAAAATGATGATTATACGAAAAACATTGTGGATCGTATTTTTGACCAACTGACAGAGTCCCGAAAACTCGACTCTGATGTTCAGGAGGCTGCCGTGAAGGCTTTCTACTGGAAAGAGATTCTGCGGGAATATAAAGAAAAGAATGAACTTACATATACCGCATTGGCAAATCAACTGAAAAAACTCGGAAGTCGGCTTCAAACGATTACTGTGAGACAGTGGCTGGCAGATGAAAGCCATATCGTAGGTCCCCGGGACGCGAAAACGATAGAGCAGATTGCGAAACTGACTCAGGATCCATATCTTTTGGCAGATCCGGAGGGACATTTTGAAGCATGCAGAACCATCCGGTATTATAGGCGTAAGATTCTTGCACTGATTGCGCAGGCAATTAATGACAAACTGAGCAACAAAGAGCCGGCTCCGGGAAGCGCGTTTGAAGTCGTATATGAAAATGTGGACAGGCTTTCGGAAACCCTGGAACTTGACAATATCAGTAGGCTTGACGAAACGGTATCGGTTAACAACAATATGGTCAACAGACCCATTACGGAGAGCGAGGTGTTCATGTGAAAACAAACGAGATCAGGCAACAGCTTATCGATGCGCGGGATGAATATATCGGTAGGATCAGGGCAGAACTGATGGGTCCCGGGTCGGAATTTTCCGTTCCTGACGGGGCACACGAGCTGATTTCAAGCAGTCCGCTCAGCAGATATTCTGTTGGAATTCTGTTTCCTCAAGGAAATATGACGGAGCAGGACAATGATGAAACCGTAGCTACCGGAGAGGACGATGCGGAAACGCATTCCGAGGCGGAAGGTGCAGAAGAAAAAGATATTGCGTCTGTATCGGAGAAGAGAGCAGGTGTGCGGGAATCGGATGAAACGGCAGATGAAAACCTTGACGAGGAAATCGGCATGGCTTCGCAGTATAAGCCTTCATCCATGGGTATAACTTTCCTTGTTAAAGGAGACTGCGATAAGCTGCATTGCAATGTGTCATTTGCCACATACAGGAACGCGCTTGTGACGGATTGTGTTCTTCCGTATGCGTTCGGTGATGATAGGCAGTATTCGGTTCCACCGGAATTATGTTCTGTTTTACAATATGATAACGCCGGGAAAACTTTCCGATTGCTCAGAAAAACCACGCTGAAGGAATTGCGTGAAATTTTTGAGCGGGACACAATCCCGGAAGATGAATTTTCTGTAATCAAAAAAGCGGCATATAGGTTGAATGATTTTTTGAGTAACGGATATGTAAGAATTCCCCACGACATTGGAGATGCAGTGATTGACTTCGCCGAATCCGATTATGTTGATAATTTGGCATTGCTGGATGGCACTACGGCTAAATTGGTTGCTCTGAGGACCAAAATTGCGGAAGAAATATATTCGGTTACCGTCATACTTGTAAACGGAATCGAAGAAGTTCCTGCCAAAGCAAATCGGTGCATTTTTCAGCCACGCATAAAAATAGCCTCAAAAGATAACCATTTTATTTTCTGCGAAAGCAATCCGAACCCGAATCCGGAACATATGGACGATGAAGAAAAATCGCTCGAATTGCTGTACCGGCACAAAAAAATATATGCAACCGGACTCGGAGTTTCGGCAGACTGGGATATTTCCGATGACGGAACCGGAAACTTATGGACGGATTTTTTTCCGATCCGTGAAATTCCGGCTATGAATTTCTCTCTGCCGAATAACGATTTGATTCATGATGAAGAACTGTCAATGAAGTATCTGTCAGACTTGGATAATACTTCGAAGACCAAAAAACTCCGTTCTATGCGTCGGCTTGTCGATCTGTATTCGCAATGGATTGCAGACCTGAAAGTTACTGCCCAATCCCTTGACAAGCGGTATGAAACCTCGGCTCTTGCAAATATCAGAGAGTGCGAAAGTGCTGCGAAAAGAATGTACGCCGGAATCGATACATTGGATCGTGATGAATTGGTGTATACGGCATTCCAACTTGCAAACCGTGCGATGTTTATGCAACGCATTCATATCGGAAAACAGGCGGAAATGGCTCGTGAAAACGCCGAGCGATATCCGGATGACGAAGATATTTCGGTATGGCTCAATACGCTTAATTACCGCAATGAAAGCGATTCAGATGCCAAGTGGAGACCGTTTCAGATTGCATTTCTTCTTATGGATATTAACTCCGTTGTTCATGATGATTCCGAGGACCGACCGTTGGTAGACTTAATCTGGTTTCCCACCGGTGGCGGAAAAACGGAAGCATATCTCGGGTTGACTGCATTTACGATTTTTCATCGCAGATTGGCTCACCAAGGCGCGTCTGACGGAACAGCAGTAATGATGCGGTATACTCTGAGGTTGCTGGCTGCACAGCAATTTACAAGAGCGGCAACGCTTATCTGTGCCTGTGAATACATCCGTCAGGATTGTATCTGCAAGAAACATAAATATCCGGTTTATCCTCTTGGAGATCATCCTATTACAATTGGGTTATGGATAGGAGGATCCCATATACCGAACAACAATACCGGAAAAAACAGTGCGGAGGAACATCTGAAAAAGCTACAGGATGCAAATAATGCCGGCTCTATAAGAACCGAAAAAGAAAGGCACAATAAATTTCAGGTTCTCAAATGTCCATGGTGCGGGACCAAGCTGGTTAAGGATGTTAAAAACGGTCGTTTAGTTGGACAATGGGGTTATGCAATGAAAAGAAATCATTTCTATATGTTTTGTCCCCATGAAGACTGTACTTTCACAAAAGAGTTGCCGATCCAGATCATTGATGAAGAATTGTATAGGAATCCTCCGACGCTTTTGTTCGGAACCGTCGATAAATTTGCCATGATGGCGTGGGATGGTCGTGTCGGCAATTTTTTCGGTGCAAATTCATCGAACAGAACTCCGGAACTGATTATACAGGACGAGCTTCATTTGATTTCCGGTGCGTTGGGGACAATGGTAGGACTCTATGAGACGGCAATTGACGGTCTTTCCGGAATGAAGGGTGTTGCTCCGAAAGTTATTGCTTCAACCGCAACAATACGCCGTGCAAAGGAACAATGTTCTGTTTTGTATAACCGGAAAGTTGTCCAATTTCCTGCTCCCGGGTTGGATGCGGAAGACTCGTTTTTTGCAAGAGAAGACTGCATTGATTACAGTAAAGGCAAGTATGGCAGAAAATATGTCGGTATTATGCCGTCCGGCAGGACAAAAGCCATGACGGAAATCCGCATGATGGCGGCACTGCTTCAGAAGGCGTATACAATGGATTTGCCGGATGCAGTGAAAGACAAACTGTGGACACTTACCGTATACTTCAACAGCCTGAAAGATCTCGGTAAAGCTTCTACTTTAGTTGATGATGACGTAAAGGATTTCATTATCCGAACCGCAAACAGAATGTTTACTCAGCGGCGTCTGATTGTCAACTCCGATGAGCTGACCAGCCGTGTGACCACTACCGAACTGAACGAAACATTGGATAAACTTGAAAAAATCGAGTATTCAAAAGAAAATATTGAAAAGAAACAATATGCTTCCAATGTGTTGTTGGCAACCAATATGATTTCCGTCGGAATTGATGTTGCCAGGCTGAATGTGATGCTGATGGTCGGACAGCCTAAACTGACGAGCGAGTATATACAGGCATCCAGCCGTGTCGGGCGTTCCTATCCCGGCGTTGTTTTCGTTCAGTATGATGCAACCAAAAGCCGTGATCGCTCTCATTACGAAAGATTCAGGGCGTATCATGATTCCTTTTATCGTTTTGTCGAGCCGACAGGTGCCACTCCGTTTTCCAAACCTGCCCGAGAGCGTGCATTGCATGCGGTTTTGGCGGCATTACTCAGACAAAAGGAATCTTTCACAGATGATACTTCCGCAAATAATTTTGATAGTGAAATCTTTGCAAAGGACATTGAAGAAATCAGTAATTTCATAATATCCAGAATTGAAGCAATAAATTCAAGAGCGAATTCGGACCTTGAAAACGATATTTCCGATGTACGGGAAGAAATTCATGAGTTTATTGATTTTTGGCAGTCAATGGTTGAAAAGGCCCGTTCCAGAGAGGATAAGCCGCTTTGCTTCGGAAAAAGGTATATGATAAATCCACCGTCAGAGGATGGACAGCGGTTATTCAGACAATACAATGCTCCGGGAAAAGACGGAGCGCGCGAAACATTGACTTCAATGAGAAATGTCGATACGGCTGTTAAAGGAAGCGTAATAATATGGGAGGACGAAAATGGCTGAACAGATAAAAGATAAAGTTCCGTTGAATAGGGTAACGCATTCGGTTCGGGCAGCTCAGGCAGTCCTTCAGTACGGTGTCGGTGCGATGGTTGATTTTGCAGATCAAACATTGGTTACATCAGCGCCTGAGTATTGGAGCGGTACCGATAAAATATTTGATGACCGTTTTGCAAAAGCATTGGGAGTCGACTACTTTGCAATGCCGACGGACATCTCTTATGTCAGATTCCCGGAATGGTATTTCTGTCCCAAATGTCGGGATTTTAAACCGCTTTCACAATGGATTTCTGATTATAGAAAAAAAGCACGCGGGAAATTGTTAGAATTTGACGGCAACATGGTGGAACATATGCAGTGCCAAAATTGCAAACAGGACTTGGTTGTCGCGCGTATTGTTACGGTATGTGAACATGGGCATCTTAATGATTTTCCGTGGGTAAAATGGGTACACGCAAGAGCAAAAAAGCCGATTTGCGGGAATCCGTCACTGAAATTTAAGACCGGTGCTTCCGGTTCAGAGGGACTTGAGGGATTATCCATTGAATGTTCCTGTGGAGCGAGAACCACTTTGAAAGATGCTTTTACCAAGGATATATTCCAACATTTAAGTTCCGGAGATGATGCAATATCTTTCAAATGTGACGGACATCATCCGTTTCGACATACAATTGAGCCATGTGGGTTATACCCGAGAACCGTACAGCGCGGTGCTTCATCCGTATATTTTCCTGTGGTGCATAGTTCTTTGGTTATTCCGCCTTATGCCGATAAACTCAATACAAAAATCGAAGGCAGCAGGTCATACGAGGATTGTATCGTAATTATAGGAGATGAGGAGTCGGATGATGATAAAAAAACATTGATTGAGAAAAAACTAAAGAAATGGTCGGAAAAAATCGCACTTGAAATCGGCGCACCACAGGAAGATGTGGAAAAGATTCTCGCGAGAAAATGGCTTCAGGATGACAATGAAAAAATTGATGTAACCGGTGTCGGATATCGTTTTGAAGAATATATGGCATTAACCGGAGAAATTTCTACGCCGAAGGGCGCTTTGGGGGACTTTTCGAGAGAGTCTATGCCTATTGATGAATATCATCTCCCACATATCAAATCCATATCACTGATTGATAAGGTGCGTGTTGTCAATGCGTTAGTTGGATTTTCGCGAATTACACCGGTTGTGAACAGTGATGACTCCGGTTTTGTTTCGGTAAAAAAAGACAGTACAAGATGGTACCCTGCATATCAGGTGCGTGGAGAAGGAATTTTTATCGAATTAAACCAAGACGATATTGAACATTGGGTTCAGGACAATCCGCGGATTCGGGAACGGGCAGAGCGATTGAATTTTAATTATTGTGAATCGTTCATCGGGAAAAATCATCCGAGAACTATATCTCCGAAGTTTATTATGCTTCATACGCTGGCGCATCTGCTTATTACACAGTTGAGCTTTGAATGCGGTTACAGCGTTGCATCTCTGAGTGAAAGGCTGTATTGCGCTGAAGAATCCGACGGAAAGAAGATGGCGGGAATTCTGATTTATACGGCAAGCGGTGACTCAGAGGGAACATTAGGCGGACTTGTACGACAAGGTCGCCCCGATGCCTTTCCGAGAATATTCAGAAAAGCCGTTTACACTGCAAAAACATGTTCAAATGATCCGGTGTGCATTATGAGCAAAGGACAGGGGCGGGATTCATTAAACCTTGCAGCGTGTCATGCGTGTGCTTTGCTACCGGAAACCTGTTGTGAAGAACGAAATTCTTTTCTTGACAGAGGAATGATAGCCGGCACATTTGAGGAGCGGAATATCGGTTTTTGGTCAGAAATCTAAGTGATTCATTTTACATTATATTTTCTCTTACAATATTGAGATATAGTTGGATAACGATTACCCCCATAAGGATAACGAAATACCCATAAATCCAACGATAACCCCCACAAAGATAACGATTACCCATAAATCCAACGAAATATTGTTGGCAACGAAAAAGCGCCACCGCGGAAAATAATCTGCGATGGCGTTTTTCAGTTGTCCCATGGGCTTGTTTTTCAGAAATGCACCGAAAAAAGACCCGATAAAGCCCATAAAGCAAAAAATAAGGACTACCATTCTATCAAAATAGTAGTCCTTATTTGGTGCGGATGACAGGACTTGAACCTGCATGAAATCGCTCTCACACGGACCTGAACCGTGCGCGTCTGCCAATTCCGCCACATCCGCAAAATATGCCGCAAGACGATATCATCTCACGACTTTATTATTATAGATTAGGGCAGGGGTATTTGTCAAATGGAATTGTTCGGCTTTTGGAAAAACACATTATTGACCGTCTGCCTGTATGCGATAAATGAAAGTCAGGTGCTTTCACCGCATTCTTTCAAAAGCGATGCAAACTCGTCCTGCTTTATTATTCGCACTCCGAGATTTATTGCCTTGCTGAGCTTGCTTCCGGCGTTTTCGCCGGCAATTACCGCAAATGTTTTGGAAGAAACCGAGGAGGAGCATTTGCCGCCGAGCCGTTCGATAGCGGCAGAGGCTGCGCTCCGCTCCATGCCGGCTAATGTTCCTGTCAGAACAAAGGTTTTACCCGAAAAAAAGGTATCGGCCGCTGCAGTCTGCATTTCGGCGGGGGAGACTCCTTGCCTGAATAGGTCATCAACTATGGCATTGTTGAAGGAATCCGAAAAAAAGGATACTATGCATTCCGCTACGGTATCGCCTATATCGTCTATGCCGGCAAGCTCTTCTTTAGTTGCTGTGCGAAACCTGTCAAAGCTGCCGAAATGCGAGGCACAATCCTTTGAGGTGCGTTTTCCGACATTTTCTATTCCCAGTGCAAATATGAAGCAATCAAGGCTGCATCGGCGTGAGGCGCCGATAGAAGCTATAAGATTATCCGCTTTCTTTTCTTTCCATCCCTCCAGCGTAAGAAGATTATCCTTTGTAAGCCTGTAAAGATCGGCAGGGGTGGATATCAAGCCGGCATCTGTCAGTTGTATAATGCTTTTTGAGCTGAAGCCCTCAATGTCCATGGCCTCTTTAGAGGCGTAATGGTTTATGCGTGCAATTATTTGCGGTCTGCAGCCCAAACGGTTGGGGCAATACAGCAGCATTCCCTTTTCTATAAGCTTCGTACCGCATGCGGGACAAACTTCAGGAGTTGTTATATCCTTTTCGTGCGGATAATCGGAGGCTACTCCCATTATTTCGGGAATAACATCATTTGAGCGGCGCACCCATACATCGGCACCTATGCGTACCTTTTTGCGTGCAATGTCGAATTTGTTATTAAGAGTTGCACGCTTTACCGTAGCTCCGCCGATATCTACGGGGGAAAGATGTGCAAGCGGGGTGAGTTTTCCGGTGCGGCCCACTTCCCAGCTTACACTTTCAAGACGGGTTATTACCTGTTCGGCATAAAATTTATATGCAATTGCCCACCGCGGATATTTTTCCGTAAAACCGAGCATGCTTCGGGTTGCAAAATCTTTAATTTTAATAACCGCTCCGTCAATTTGAAAATCCAATTCATCGCGCTCTTTGGCAATGCTTTCGAGTTCGCCTATAAGCGCATCTATACTGGTGAATGTCTTACAGTACGGATTGACGGGAAGGTGCTGGCGGCGCAAAAATTCCAGCATTTCGTCCTGGTTTGCAAAACTGATGCCTCTGCTGTAACCGACATTATATACAAAAACATCCAGTTTTCGTGATGCAGTAACTTTCGGATCGAGATTGCGCAGCGCACCGGCGGCGGCATTGCGCGGATTTTTAAGAGGCTCCTGTGCAGTTGCGTTATATTTATTGAATTCGGAATAACGCATTATACATTCGCCCTGAACTTCAATTGTTCCGGTAAAAGGGATGGTGTGGGGAATGTTGCGTATGGTAAGAGCCTGCGCAAGTATGCCTTCGCCCACAATGCCGTTGCCCCTGGTAGCTGCTTGGGTAAGCTTGCCGTTTTCGTAGGTAAGATTTACCGTTAAACCGTCGAATTTGTATTCAAGGGCGAAGACGGGCTTTGGTAATTTTTCCGTTGCGGTGCGATTATACTGCTCCACTGCGTTGTTGACTCGCGCTTCCCAATCAAACAGCTCCTGATATGATTGAGCCTTATTCATGCTCCAAAGCTGTCCCAGATGTGTGTGCGGTGTAAAGCCTTCAAGAGGTTCTCCGCCTATGCGTTTTGTGGGGGAACCGTCAAGCACGGTGCTGGTTTGCTCCTCTAGCTTTTTAAGCTCGGAATAAAGAGAATCCCATTCGTCATCCGAAGCGATGGGGGAATCAAGCACATAATAATGATAGTTCAGCTCGTTGATGCGGTTTATAAGCTGTGTCATTCTTTCAATAGGCGTCATAGATAATCCTCCGTAACCGTTTATGCTAAAAATGACGGCTGCAATGCAGTGAATAAACTCGGTTAAATCGAATGCGACCCGTTAAGGGCGAGTTTTGCTGCAATATAACGGCATCATATCTTCTCAATGGGAGCAACCGCCGCCGACAGCTCTTTTATGCCTTTGCCTTCAAAGGCTATCTGCAATATCTGATCCGCACCGCTGCCTTTAACGCCTATTATGCGTCCGTGTCCGAAGGTTCGGTGCATCACACATTCGCCTATGCGGAACGAGGCATCCGAAGAATGTGCAGGCTGAGCGGCAGAAGTAAAGGAAGCAGAAAATCCGACACGCCGTGTAGCAGTCTGAGAAGATGCCCCGGAAAAGCCGGAAGAAGGACGCCTTTCGCTCCTGTTTGTTCCGTAGCCGGAAGCACCGTATTGTGTGCGCATACCCTGATTATAGCCGAAACTTCCTTTATTCATGCTTCCTGCCGGGTGCGCGGAAGCGCGTTCCAACAATTCTTCGGGTATTTCGCGGATAAAGCGCGACGGCAGGCTTTCGGTTATGTATCCGTGGGACATTCTTTGGCGCGCGCAGGTAATATAAAGCTTGCGCTTTGCGCGAGTCACGGCAACATATGCAAGACGCCGCTCTTCTTCCATTTCGTCTTTTTCCTCAAATGCGCGACTGATGGGGAATATTCCGTCCTCAAAAGCCGCAATAAATACATTTTTGAATTCCAATCCTTTGGCGCTGTGCACTGTCATCATGTTTACGGCGCCGCCGTTGCCGTCCTCATCGGCAGCCTCAATATCGTTTACAAGTGTTACCTGTTCAAGATAATCCTCCAAAGTGCCGTCGGGATTGCTTTGTGTAAACTGTGCGGCGTCATTTATCAGCTCGTTAAGGTTATCGGCTCTGGCAGCCGCTTCGGCAGAACCTTCATCGCTGTACTGCTTTGTAAGACCGGTTCTTTCAAGCATATAGCGCACGGCATCAGCCGGCGGAAGCGCGGCGCACTGACCGGCGCAGTCTTCAATCACGGAAATAAAACCGGCCAGTTTTGCCGCGGTTTTTGCCTTTATGCCGTAATCCTCCGGGAACATAGCCACGGAAAAAAGACCTTCATTATACAGTGAAGCAGCCTGACTGAGCTCGTCAACCGTGCTTTGACCTATGCCTCTTTTCGGTACATTGATAATTCTGCGCAGACTGATTTCATCTCTTGAGTTTACAATGACGCGCAGATATGCCAATGCATCCTTGATTTCAGCCCGTTCGTAAAAACGGTGTCCGCCGTATATCCGAAACGGTATTCCGCGCGACATAAATGCCGCCTCAATGTTTCTTGATATTGAATTTACGCGGTAAAGAACCGCAAAATCGGAAGGGGAAGCGCCTTCGCGCATTCCGGCGGCTACAATGCGGGCAATAAACGCTGCCTCGCTGCGATCGTCGTCAAATTGCTGCAGTGATATTTTTTCTCCCTGACCGAGCTCGGACCATAAGTGCTTTTCGGTACGGTTCGGATTATTCCTGATAATTGCGTTTGCGGCGTTAAGTATGTTGCCCGTCGAGCGGTAGTTCTGTTCAAGCTTGATTATTTTTGTGTCTTTATAATCATTCTTGAAATTGCGTATTATGGAAATATCGGCACCGCGCCAGGAATATATGCTTTGGTCGTCATCGCCCACTACACATACATTTTTCCATTTGGCGCCGAGATATTTAACAAGCCGGTACTGTGAAGCGTTTGTATCCTGATATTCATCCACCATAATGTAGCGAAAACGATTCTGATATTTTTCAAGGATATCGGGACGCTTGTCAAACAACTCCAGGGTTTTCAGTATAAGGTCGTCAAAGTCGAGGGCGTTGTTCTTTTTAAGGCCGCGTTCGTATTCCCGCAGCAGCTCGGGAAGAAGCCGCGCAAGGGGAGTGAACTGGTCGCGTGATAATTCCTCCGGCGTGCGAAAGGAATTCTTTGCATTGCTTATGGCGGATTTGAGCATTTTAACCGGGAATTGTTTTATATCGATATTCATGCTGTTGCATATCTGGGTTATGATTTTTCCGGTATCGTCATCGTCAAATATTGTAAAATTGCGGCTGTACCCCTCCAATGCTTCAATATCGCGCCTGAGTATTCTTACACATGCCGAGTGAAAGGTGGCTACAAGAATACCGTCGGAGGCATCGGCACACATGGAAGCGACACGCTCCTTCATTTCGTTTGCTGCTTTATTTGTAAAAGTGATTGCAAGTATGCTGTACGGCTGCACATTGCAGTCAAGGATTAAATGAGCGATCCTGTGTGTAAGCACTCTGGTTTTGCCGCTTCCGGCACCGGCAAGTATTAATAATGCGCCTTCGGTGGTATTTACCGCTTCGTATTGTTCTTTGTTCAGTTTTACGGAGTTTATAAATGAATTCATATGTAAAAAATATCTTCGCCATTTGGCGATCCTTTCAGAGGAAATGCTTACAGGCGCACCGTGCCTTTTATATTGCCTCCGGCTTTTGAAAATACCGTTAAAGCAGAATTATTATATCATACTTTGCCGCACAGGTCACGCGTAAAAAAATAAAACCGCGTTTGCGTTCGAAATATCAAGTGTGCAAATGTGAAAAACAAACAGAAAATGATTAAATTTTTGTTGAATTTATGCGCTTTAATCTTTACTTTTATACGCCGTCAATGTATAATAAGAGTATTCTGTGATTATTCTGCTTTGATTTCTTCATTACGGAATTTGCAGTAAACATGTGTCAATACAAAGGAGCTGTTCAGTTGGAAAATACCGTTGTGCAGATATTGCCCAATGATTACGAAGCCGAGCGTTCCTGCATCGGATGTATATTGCTGTCATCTGATTGTGCGGGAGCGGTTTTTGAGCGTGTAAAAAGCAAGGAGTATTTCTATCGCCCGAATCATCAGGAGCTTTACGAAAGCATAAGGGCGCTGTATAACAGCGGCAGGGCTATTGATACCGTAACGCTGATGAGCGAGCTTATGCGCCGCGGTACGCTTGAGGTCATAGGCGGCGTGGGTTATCTGACCGAGCTTACCGGTGCAGTGCCCAGTGTGGCAAATCTGTCTTACTATATTGATATCGTGGTGGAAAAATACAAGCTTCGCCGCCTTATTGCAAGCGCAGGGCAAATAAGCAAGGACAGCTTTGATCAGCAAAAGGATTCCAAGGATATCATTGCATCGGCGGAAAGCGATATTTTTTCAATATCGATGAATAACGAATTGAGCGCATTGGTGCCCGTTAAGGATGTACTGCCCGATGTGTATGAGCAGATTGACCAATACATGCTTACAAAAGGCAAGGTTTCCGGGGTGGCATCGGGTTTTAGGGCGTTAGATGCAATGACGGGCGGCTTTCAGAAATCAAACCTGATAATAATTGCCTGCCGTCCCTCGATGGGAAAAACATCGTTTGCACTTAATGTGGCCAGCTATGCAGCCATTGCACAAAGGGCGCCTGTTGCAATCTTTTCTCTTGAAATGAGCAAGCAGGAGGTTGCAATGCGTCTTGTCAGCGCAGAGTCGGGAATAAGTTCGCAGCAGATAAAAGACGGCGAAGTCAGGGAAGAGGATATGGAGCCGCTTAACCGCGCCATGAACAATCTTGAGCATGCACCTATTTATATCGATGATACGCCCAGTATTACGGTGCCGCAGGTTCGCAGCAAATGCCGCAGAATAAAGGATCTCAAGCTTGTAATTATCGACTATCTCGGTCTTATGGGAACTTCCGGCCGTTCGGACAGCCGTCAGAACGAGGTAAGCGAGCTTTCCAGAGACCTCAAGGCGCTTGCGCGAACACTGAATGTTCCGGTAATCGCGCTTGCACAGCTTAACCGTGCTAATACGGCGCGAACCGATAAACGCCCGATGCTTAACGATCTGCGTGAGTCGGGATCGATTGAGCAGGATGCCGACCTTGTTATGTTTATACACAGAGAGGGCTACTATTCCGACAATCCTGATGCAGACAAAACACTTGCGGAAATTATAATAGCCAAGCAGAGAAACGGAGCAACGGGTAAAATTGAGCTTACATGGCAGGGCGAGCTTACAAAGTTTCTTGACAGATCATACCGCAGCGAATGATTTAATTATTTCGGTGCCGAATGGGATGCGGTCCCGTGCAGGCTCCGAAAACCATATGCATTATTTCAGCTTCTATAAATTCGGGGAGGAAACACCATGATTCAGGTTACGAACCTTACAAAGACTTACGGCAGCAAGGTGGCGGTAAACAACATAAGCTTTACCGTGGAAAAGGGCGAGGTCGTAGGTTTTCTCGGGCGCAACGGTGCCGGAAAAACCACCACGATGAATATGATCACCGGTTATATTTCATCGACCGGCGGCACGGTCACCGTTGACGGCTGTGATATTTTGGAGCAGCCTTTGGAGGCAAAACGCAAAATCGGATATCTGCCGGAGCAGCCGCCGGTGTACACGGATCTTACCGTGAATGAATATCTTGATTTTGCCGCCGATCTCAAGGGCATTGCCAAAAAGAACCGAAAGCAGCATCTTGACGAAATAAAAGAGCTTGTAAAAATCACCGATGTGTCCGGAAGGCTTATCGGCAATCTTTCCAAAGGCTACCGTCAGCGTGTCGGTATGGCGCAGGCTCTGGTGGGAAATCCGGAAATACTTATTCTTGATGAACCTACGGTTGGTCTTGATCCAAACCAGATAATAGAAATACGCAAGCTCATAAAACGGCTGGGCAAGGAGCATACGGTCATACTTTCCTCGCATATTCTTCCTGAAGTGGCGGATGTTTGCGAGAAGGTTATAATTATCGACCGCGGAAGTATCGTGGCACAGGACACCATATCAAATCTCAGCCGCGGCACGGGGGAGAGCAGTATGCTTTCCGTCAGAATCGCCGGGGGCGAAAATCAGGTTCTGCGCACCGTGCGCGAAATTGCCGGCGTATTAAAGGCGGAAAGCCTCGGAACGCGCGAGCCGGGAAGTATTGATGTTATAATTACCACTAATAAAACCACGGATGTGCGGCGGGCGCTGTTCAACGCCGCCGCGCGCGCCGGTACTCCGATATTGCTTTGCCGCTATATGGATATAACGCTTGAAGATATTTTCCTGCAATTTACCGGCAGTAAGAGAGAGGAGCAGTAAAAATGAATGCAGTATACAAAAAGGAATTGCGCGCATATTTTTATTCGCCGATAGGCTACGCCTTTATAGGCATCTTTATGCTTATGCTGGGCGTAATATTTCTCGTAACAAACATTTCCGGCTCTTCGGCCGATTATGCCGCCGCCCTGTCGGGAGCATCCAGCTTTTTCGGCTTTCTTGTTCCGCTGCTTACAATGCGTTCCTTTGCAGAGGAACGCCGTACCAAAACGGATCAGCTGCTTCTTACATCGCCGGTGCGCATCGTTTCCGTAGTCTTGGGCAAATTTTTCGCAGCCGTTACGGTTTTGGCGATAACGCTGCTGCTCAGCTTCATATATCCCGTTATACTGGCAATACTGGGCTCGCCGAGCTGGGGCGAGATAATATCGGCATATGTAGGTTTTTTGCTTATGGGGTGTGCAAGCATCGCCATCGGCATCATGATCTCCGCCGCTACGCAAAGCCAGGTGGTGGCTGCGGTGGTAACCTTCGGCGTATTTTTCATGCTGCTCATGACAAGCAATGTAATAAAGCTGATAAGCTCTGAATTTCTCCGCCGGACGCTTACGGCGCTTTCGCTGTTTGACCGCATGCGGGATTTTACCTCCGGCGTACTGGGGCTTTCCCCGGTAATATACTACTTTTCCATCTGTGCAGTCTGCATTTTTGTAACTGTGCGTATCATTGAAAAAAGAAGATGGAGCGGCAATTAACGGGCTGCAGAAGCAAATGCGTACAACTATTCAGGAAAGGTGCCATATCAGATGAAAAATACGGATGAGAAAAACATAAAACGCTTAAGAAACGATAAGCCTGCGCACAATTCTTCAAAGGATAACGGCGTTAAAGTGGAAGCCGATGTAAAAAAACGCGTAATACGCGGCGGCTTTTCTACTATTATGGTAATTCTTGCAATAGCCATAGTGGTGGTGCTTAATGTTATTGCAAGTGCAGTGGAAACAAGGGCCGGACTCAAGATCGATCTTACCTCAAATAAGATATATTCGCTGTCGGCTCAGACCGAGAGCAATATTAGGTCGATAATGAATAAAAAAAATGAAAACGGCGAATATTCCAATGAATTCGATATTTATAGCTTTGCTAACGACTATACGCAGGATAATCTTATAGGCAAAACGCTGGAGCGCTATGCTGCTTTAAGTAACAATATAACTCTCAGCGTTCTTGATCCCGCAAAGGACAGCATACTCAGAAATAAATTTTCCGGCGTAAGCGATCAGGTTGAAGATAAGACGGTTGTAGTATTCAACAGCAAAAAGAATTCCTTCAGGGTAATAAAATACGAAGATATGTATTACACCGATAAGGAAAACAATGTTTCCTACTGGACTTTAGAGCAAAAGCTTACAAGTGCATTTATGTTTTTAGATTCGGGCAGGGCGCAAACAAACGTATATTTTCTTACGGGTCACGGAGAGACGGTTACGAATGTGAAGTTTTCAGAACGCGCAAAGTTTCTGAAAGATAGGCTCGAAGAAGAAAATTTTAAGGTAGATAATATTGATTTGGCAATGAACGATCTTCACAGCGGTGATATCCTTATAGTCATAGGGCCTTCAAGCGATATTTCGGAGCAAGACCGTGACAAAGTGATAAAGTTCCTTGATGCCAATGGCAAGGCGCTGTTTTTTCTTGATCCTTCGAGCAGCAGGCTTAAAAATTTTGAGGCTATATTGGATCATTATATGATCAAATTCAAAAACGAAATAGTTTGTGAAAATGATGAATCAAGACATACTCAGAACAGCCCCTTAGACTTGGTTCCCGAGGTGATTTCAAACAAAGAAATCACCAACGGTATAATCAATTCAAAAAGCAGCGTTTATGCGGGCAGCTGTGCTTATCTGGAGGAATATAATCCGAGCAGCGATCTTCTTACGGTGCTTCCGCTGCTGAATACATCTGATCGGTCGGTCTGCATTCCGTATGAGGATTATATAACGGGCGCATATGAGAATAAGATGAGCGAGTATACAGAAGAAAAGCGGCGCTGCATCGGTTTGGCACTGTATCAGAAGGATTCCTCCAGCATGCAGATAGACGAAGGAACCCGCATCTGTGTATTTTCGAGCTCTGAACTTGCGCTTGGAGAACGCTCCGGGTCCGCGGGGAATGTCAGCCTTATCAAAAACTGCGTAAACTGGGTTGATAATAAAACCAATACGATTTCCATCTCCGGAGTGCAGATGAACGCTTACGAGCTTTCCATTGCCGATGCCGCTACCGTAAAAACCTTAGTAACCATCGTTATCATTGTAATTCCAGTGCTTATTCTGGGCGGCGGCGTAATCATTTGGCTTAGGAGGAAAAATCTATGAGGGCTTCGCACAGCAGCATCAAGGTGATGATAATCTCGCTGGCATCGGCGGTGGTTCTGCTTGCGGGGCTGCTTATCGGCTTCTTTGCAATAAATAAGGAAGAGACAGATCAAACCGCCGGTGAGCTTATACCGCTTATTGCCTGCAACGAAAACGAAATAAACAGTCTGCATATTGAATCCGCAAGGGATACATACAACATCGTATCCGATGGAGTAAAGGATTACATTCCTCAGTGGCGCATTGAGGGCAGGGATAATACGGATATCGATCAGTATTCCGTTAAAACCGTGCTTAACAGATGCTATAAGCTCAATGCCCGCCGTGAGCTTGGCACCGTTGATATATCCGACAGCGAAATGATGGCGGCATACGGCTTTGATAAGCCTACCGCCACTGTTACCGTGGACTACAAGGACGGCATCAGAACCTTTGTTGTGGGTGCGGCTTACGGTAAGGATTATTACATGTATGAAAAAGGAACGGGAAAGTATTATGTGGTTCCCTCTACGGTAGGGTTATATTTTTCCATGACGGTAGATGAGCTGCGCACATTGCCTTCTTTGGCTGTGTCAATGGGAAATGTGGGGGTTATTTCTCTTCGCCGCAGGGACGCAAAGGATATGAACATCGCATACATGCCGTCCTTTATTTCCGGCTCCAGCGTGTGGCAGATGACTTCTCCCGTAAGCGGCTTTGCGGACAATACCGCCATTACCGAGTATACCAACAGCATTTCCGATTTTAAGATGAGCCTTTATGTGGATTCTGCGGTAGGGGAGGATTTGGCCAAATACGGGCTGGAGGAGCCTTATGCTACCCTTGTGCTGGCACCTCACGTGATGGGCGATGAAAGCTCCGATAAACCGTCGCAGATAATTGCGGTGGGGGATCCGCTTAAGGAAATAGAAGGCTACCGCTATTGTTACAGCTATACCTTCAAAAAGGGCGACGAGGTTGATGCTTCAAAATGCCGTCTGTATGCAATATCGGATGAAACCTTCAATAAGATATTCAATGTCAATGCAATAAATATAGTGGACCGTAATGTCCTTATGACAAATATAGTAAACGTTACAAGCATTGATATGGAAATTCAGGGCAAAAAGAGCACAATGAGCATTACAAAGAAGACTCTGCTGGATGACGACGGTAACCCTATTGTTGATGAAAGCGGAGAGGCAACATACGAAACCTTCTTCGATATGCAGGACGGGCAGCGTCTTAAGGCGTCCTGCGCCCGCACCTTTTTTGCAAGGCTTATTACATTGAAAATTTCCGCCTTTGTGCGTGATGACGATCCGCAGGAAATAGGGAACAAGGTATTCGATGTGGCAATACATACGGATATCAAACCTTACGGACTTTCCGACAGCAAGGTGTTTGTGGATTTAACGGCTGAAGCATATGAGCTGGACAGCAATTATTATGTTCTGCGTTTTCATGGGCAGGAGGAGAATTCCTGCAAAATAAGCCGTAAGCAGCTGGACGAATTATTTGAGGCATATGACCTTATGTTAAAGGGAGAGCTGCCGGCATTGCGCGATTGACCTGATTTAGCTGCAACGGCACAAAACAGTATTATATAAACCAAAAAGGATGCCTTTGAGGCATCCTTTTTTAACAGCTTTCTTTATTCAACCGTAACGCTTTTTGCAAGGTTTCGCGGCATATCTACATCGTTTCCGCGCTGCACGGAGGTGTAATATGCAAGCAGCTGCATGGGCAATATGGCAAGTGTCGGCGTATATTCCGGCATTGTATCGGGAATTTCCCAAATATCATCGGAAACATCATCAAAGAAATGGTCGCCTCTGCGCACAAGCGTCAGTATTTTGGCACCGCGCACGCGGCATTCCGTAATATTGCTTTTAATTTTCTCGGCAAGCTCTTTCTGAAGCGCAATTGCAATCACCAGCGTGCCCTCTTCCAAAAGAGCAATGGTACCGTGCTTAAGCTCGCCTGCTGCAAGCGCTTCGGAGTGAATATAGGATATCTCTTTAAGCTTGAGCGATGCCTCCTGCGCTATGGCATAGTCAAGGCCGCGGCCTATAAAGAAAACACTTTCGCGACCGTAATTGCGGCTTGCGAATTGCTGTATCTTTTCCTTGTGCTCAAACAGAATACGGTTCTTTTCCGGCAATGCCGAAAGCTCCTTCAAGGCTGCACTGATGCGTGCATCATCAAATATACCGCGCTTGCGTGCAATGTCGAGTATAAGAATATATGTCATCATGAGCTGCGATACATACGCTTTTGTAGAGCAGACGGATATTTCCGGCCCCGCCCATGTGTAGCAGACAAAATCCGCTTCGCGGGCGATTGTCGAGCCTACAACATTGCATATTGCAAGCACCTTGGCACCGCGACTCTGTGCAAGCTTCATTGCGGCTATGGTATCAGCCGTTTCGCCGGATTGGGAAATTACAATCACTAAGTCCTCTGGTCCTATAATCGGATCGCGATAGCGGAATTCCGATGCAATATCGGCTATAACCGGTATGCGCAGCTGTTTTTCAATTATATTCTTGCCTACCAACCCGCAGTGATATGCAGTGCCGCAGGCCACAAAGAATATGCGTTTTATCTTTTTAATATAATCGCTCTCAAGGGGCATTTGCTCGTCCCGGAGATACAAATTACCGTTTTCTTCAATAATGCCGGGTGAGAGCGTGTCCTTAAGAGCAATGGGCTCCTCGTGCATTTCCTTCATCATGTAGTGCTTGAATCCGCCCTTTTGCGCGGTTTTAACATCCCAGTCTACATGAAGAACGTCCTTTTTGACCTCCTGACCGAGCTCATTATAAATTTTAATATCATCCTTTGTAAGAACGGCAACCTCCATATTGTCAAGCAGAAAAACATCACGGCTGTATTCAAGAATTGCAGGGATATCCGAGGCAATAAAGCTGCCGTGAGAGGCCTTTCCCACAACGAGAGGGCTGTCCTTGCGTGCGCAGTAAAGCTTGTCGGGGGAATGCTTTGTTACTATTCCCAGTGAATATGAACCCTGAAGGCTGCCGAGAGTTTTAAGAACGGCCTGCATCATATCTCCGTCGTAATAGTAATCCAAAAGCTGAACGATAACCTCCGTATCGGTCTGAGAGATAAAGGTTTTTCCGGCCTTGGTAAGGCTGTCCTTGAGTTCCTTATAGTTTTCAATTATACCGTTATGTACAATGGCGATATCGCCTGCGGTATTCATGTGGGGATGCGCATTTGTATCATTTGGCTCACCGTGTGTTGCCCAACGGGTGTGGCCTATGCCCATATGCCCGCCGATGGGCTCGCGCTCTATAAGGGAACGCAGGTTGCTGATTTTGCCCTTAACCTTGCGCACCTCCAGCTTATCACCGTTGAGAGTGGCTATTCCGGCAGAGTCATATCCTCTGTATTCCAATCTTTCAAGTCCCGACAGCAATATCGGCACAACGGGCTTTTCACCAATATAACCAATAATTCCGCACATAATGTGTTTCTCCTTAAATAATACGCGCATACCGGCAGAAGCCGAAATTAAAAGCGTCGTAAGCAATAGTTGAAATTTTGTCGTGTATGATAAATATTTATATATTATCTTTTATATTATATTCCCGTTGGCGGCTTTGTGTCAATTAAAAGTGCCGCATTTGAAAACTGCAATGCGCTTTCGAGCGGTTTAACGATTTGAGAAACACGAACATTAATACGAACATTAAAAATAATGTTTGCTTTTAATCGGTGTATGGTTTGACAAAAAGGGTATAGCGTATTAGAATTTTCACGAAAACTAATGAAACGGCGGTGAAGGAATATGGATTTGATCAAAAAGGAACAGTTATACGAGGGCAAGGCAAAAAAGGTTTTTGCAACACAGGACCCGGATTATGTTATTGTTTCATATAAAGATGACGCTACTGCTCTTAACGGGCTTAAACGCGGTACCATTTCGGGAAAAGGTGAGGTAAACAACCGCGTGTCCAATATTCTTTTTTCATACCTTGAAAAGAATGGCGTGCCTACGCATTTTGTTAAGGAGCTCTCGCCGCGGGAAACTGCGGTAAAGCGGGTATCAATAGTTCCCGTTGAAGTAGTGGTGCGTAATGTCGCCGCCGGCTCTTTGGCAAAGCGGCTGGGAATTCCCGAAGGAACAGTGCTTAAAAAGACGGTTCTTGAATTCTATTATAAAGATGACGCCCTCGGCGACCCGCTTATTAACTGTTCGCACATCTATGCACTGGATCTTGCAACAAAAGCCGAAATGGATCGCATATCCGAGCTTGCACTGAAGGTTGATGGGCTGCTCAGCGAGTATTTTGCTCCGGCGGGAGTAAGGCTTATTGATTATAAGCTGGAATTCGGCAGATTTCACGATCAAATCATTCTTGCGGATGAGATATCGCCCGATACCTGCCGTTTTTGGGATGATAAAACGGGGGAGAAGCTTGATAAGGACCGTTTTCGCAGAGATCTGGGCGGCGAAGCCGAGGCCTATGCGGAGCTTATGCGCAGAGTGCTGAAGCAATCTGAGTGCTGAAAAAGGAGCTGCAATACAAAATGACTCAGTGTGAAGAATATGCAGTGCAGGAGCATTTCAGCGAAGAGTGCGGGGTAGTAGGCGTATATAATAACGGCGATATAGATACCATGGCAATGTATTTTGCTCTGCACGCACTTCAGCACCGCGGACAGGAAAGCGCGGGCATGGCGGTAACGGACGGAAAAACGGTAATTTACTGTAAGCATACCGGACTGGTAAACACAGTATTTACAAAGGCGCGCCTTGAGCGCATGAGCGGCAAAAAAGCCGGAATAGGACATGTGCGGTATTCTACAAAAGGGCATAACACCACGGTAAACGCACAGCCTCTTGTAGCGTCGTTTGCGGGAGGGGATGTGGCTGTTGCGCATAACGGGACGCTGCTTAATACATTAACGCTTAAAAAACAGCTTGCCATGCACGGCTCAATATTTCAAACGCAGACCGACAGCGAGGTTTTTCTGCATCTCATAGCACATTATGCCGGCGATGGAATGACTCAGGCGCTTGAACATATGATGAAGGATGTTCAGGGCTCCTATGCGCTTACCGTGCTTACTCGCGACCGTCTGTACGGCGTGCGTGATCCTTACGGCATAAGGCCGCTGTGTATAGGCAAAAAGGGCGGCTCGTATGTACTTGCTTCCGAAAGCGCGGCTCTGGATGCGCTGGGTGCTAAGCTGGTCAGGGATGTATGCCCCGGAGAAATCGTGGAAATTGGCCCCGAGGGTCTGAAAAGCAATATGGTAAAACACCGCGTCAGACCCGCCGGTATGTGCCTGTTTGAATATGTTTATCTTGCCCGTACCGACAGCGTAATGGACGGAATCGATATCATGGGGGCGCGTCTGCGGGCCGGCATGGCGCTAGCGCAGGTGCTGCCAGTGGATGCCGATCTTATAGCCGGAGTTCCCGATTCTGCATTAACAGCCGCAATGGGCTATTCCCGCAGCAGCGGTATCCCGTACGGCGATGCGCTTGTAAAAAACCGTTATGTGGGGCGTTCGTTCATTCAGCCTGAGCAATCGCTCAGAGAGTTGGCAGTGCGCATGAAGCTTAATGCGCTCAAAGCAAATGTTGAGGGTAAAAGAGTCGTATTGGTGGATGATTCAATAGTCAGGGGAACAACAAGCAAACGCCTTGTTGATATACTTAAAAATGCCGGAGCAAAAGAAGTGCATTTGCGCATAAGCTCGCCGCCGGTAAATTATCCCTGCTATTTGGGCATAGATACTCCTTCAAGACGACAGCTGATAAGCGCGGGACATTCCGTTGAGGAAATATGTGCAATGACAGGGGCTGATTCTCTGGCATATCTTCCGCTTGACGGGCTGATTAAAGCCGTTTGCGAAAATGACGGCCCCGGTTTTTGCACCGGCTGCTTCAACGGAGGCTATCCCATGAATATAAGAACCTGCAAAAACAAAGGAATGTGCAAAATTAACAAATAATTGCGTTTACAAGGCAGACGCAAAATGTTATAATCACGGTGTTGCAACCGTGATTTTTTATACGGTTTCGGCGGCAGTGTTCGTCTGTCTTAATCGGCGCTGTTTGCCAATACCACGGCTTGATACTTAATTACTGATACCTGTTTGCGAAAGGAGCGGCATTTTGATGGATACAGAACTTCTGAGAAAAAAATATTACGGCTTCGGCGGAAGCGACAGCGATGAATGGACTGTTTTTTTTGAGGATACCCCCGAGGAGCAAAGCATATTTGTTCCCGGCTGCTATTTTGATGTTGCAAAGGAAAACGGCTTGTTCCGCGGAGTTATAAAGCTGCCGGACGGGGACAATGTCGTTGTTCAGGACGAAAAAATAGAAGCGCTGCCCGATAAAATGCAGCTTGCCGCAATAAGCGCGATGCTTCGCAAGCCTGATTCCGAGAGGTTTGTTTGCCGGCTTCTTGCGGGGCGGATGCTGGATGTTCCTGATGAATGTGATATTCTTATGGATGAAAACGGAATCGCATTCCGTCACTGCAATATCGAATTAAAAATTTCAAACGATGCGGCAATCCTGTTTCAAAACGGCAAGGAGTATAAGCGTGTGAACATTCAGGACAGCGATTTATCCGCGCAGGAGCTCGGGGCATTGCTGCTTGCCGCAACCGCTCCGGCAGTAACTTCCATGGCACAGGATGAGCTTGCAGAGTGCCTTGCGGAAAAATATCCGGATTTTGCACAGCTTTGGATAAAAAGCTACGAGCTTTCTAACGGCAATGCGGCAATATACCGCTTGGTAGTGCCGTCGCCGGCCGATCCCGCCCACAAGCTTTGGGTCATAATAGGGCAGGAGAGCGCCAATGTCGGCATGGATGATTTTTCGCTTTGCGACGATATTTGCTTGAACTGCGATGCGGTGGCAAAGTATATTGATTCAATTATCACCGAACATACACTGTTTGTAGCTAAATATAAGGATAAAAAGCATTTTGAAGAGAAAAATGAGGCGGAATTTGAATGGCTCGCCGCCCCCGAATCGCCGGAAAAACTGGAAAAAAACTTTGCAAAAAAAGCAAAGGGACTTTCCGGATTGTTCAATAAAGGAAAAATAATAGATATTTTTTCTTGGAACAATACATTCAGTATGACTCTTGAATTATAAGCCTGCATTTGTGAAAACATCGAATGACCGTCAATAAAAACACAGCCAAGGCCGATATGCATCGGCCTTGAAACTTTTAAGCAAAATAAACAGAGGTAACTCAAATGAAAATCGAATTGCACGCACATACATCCGAGGTCAGTCCGTGCTCCGGGATCAGCGCGGCGGATATTATAAGCGGATATCACAATGCCGGGTATGATGCCGTTGTAATAACGGATCACTTTAATTTTTATGTGCTTGAAGGCTTTAATATTGACAATGAAACCGACAGGGTCAAGCGATATATGCTGGGCTATGAATTGGCGCGGAAAGCAGCTGCAAAATACGGAATGAAAGCTATTCTCGGCGTTGAGGTATGTCTTCGTCACGAAAAAGGCGGGGATCTTTTGCTTTACGGTATCAGGCCGGAAACACTTTGCGCTCACCCGTATCTTTATGATTACTCCATGCAGCAGCTCAGGGACATATGTGATAAAGAGGATATACTCCTGTTTAAGGCGCATCCCTTCCGCGGAGTTTGTGATGTGGATGTTACAAAGCTTGACGGCGCCGAGGTGTACAACGGCTGCCCCAGACATGACAGCAGAAATGATCTTGCGCTCAGCTGGGCCAAGGAGCACAATCTGATTTTTTCTTCGGGCGGCGATTGTCATCTGCCTGAGGATATCGGCCGCGCCGGTATAGTTTCCGATATTCTTCCGGAGAATTCGCTGCAGCTTCGCGATCTTTTAAGAAGCGGCAATTATTCTCTTATCCGCGCTCAGGAGTGATTTGGCCGCCCTGCAATATGGTTACATCCCTGTGTGCGTCAACCGCATACTGCAAGTATATAAAGCAAGAATTCAGCATAAAAACTAAGGCATCGGCCCTATGGACCGATGCCTTTTGGCATATCAAATTTATAAAATCAAACTACACCCTGAGCCAGCATGGCATCTGCAACCTTTACAAAGCCTGCGATGTTAGCACCTATAACGAAATTGTCCTTAAAGCCGTACTGTGCGGCGGCAGAGGATACATTCTTATAAATGTTAACCATTATGTCGTGCAGCTTTGCATCCACTTCTTCAAAGGTCCAGGAAAGCCGCATGCTGTTTTGACTCATTTCCAAAGCCGAGGTTGCTACGCCGCCGGCGTTTGCCGCCTTGCCGGGGCAGAAGAATATGCCTTGTTCAATGAGATAATTGGTTGCTTCCAAGGTGGTGGGCATATTTGCGCCTTCGGCAACTACCTTGCAGCCGTTTGCAACCAGCATCTTGGCATCCTCAAGGTTCAGCTCGTTCTGCGTAGCGCAGGGGAAGGCGATATCGCATTTTACCGACCAAATACCCTTGCCCTCGGTGTATTTTGCGCTCGGAACATAATTGAGGTAATCGTAGCAGCGGCCTCTCTTTACTTCCTTGATTTCCTTCATTGCGTCAAGATTGATGCCGTTCTCGTCATATATCCAGCCCGTGGAATCACTCATTGCAACAACCTTTGCGCCAAGCTGCATTGCCTTTTCCGCTGCATATATTGCCACATTGCCGGAGCCGGAAACAACGCAGGTTTTACCCTTGAGGGTATCACCGTGATCGGCAAGCATTTCGGAAGTGAAGTAGATCAGGCCGTAGCCGGTAGCCTGGGTTCTTGCAAGGCTTCCGCCGTAGGAGAGACCCTTTCCGGTAAGCACGCCTTCGTACTTGCCCGTAAGACGCTTATATTGGCCGTACAGGTAGCCGATCTCTCTTGCGCCAACGCCGATATCGCCGGCCGGAACATCAACATCGGCCCCGATGTGGCGGTAAAGCTCACTCATAAAGCTCTGGCAGAAGGCCATGATTTCGCGGTCGCTCTTGCCCTTGGGATCAAAATCACTGCCGCCCTTGCCGCCGCCGATAGGCAGGGAGGTGAGGGAGTTTTTGAATATCTGCTCAAAGCCGAGGAACTTGATTATACCCAGATTAACGGAAGGATGCAGACGCAGACCGCCCTTGTACGGGCCGATAGCACTGTTGAACTGCACACGGAAACCGCGGTTTACATGTATTTTGCCGTTATCGTCTACCCACGGTACACGGAACATAAGCTGGCGCTCCGGCTCCACGATGCGCTCCAACAACGCGGCATCCTGATACTTCGGATTCTTTTCCAGTACGGGCTCAAGCGAGGTGAGCACCTCGGTAACGGCCTGAATAAACTCCGGCTGATCGGGATTCTTTTTCTTAAGGTTTTCCAGTACATCCTGAATGTAAGACATATTTCAATACCTCCGTATTTTTTATGCAGATCAAAGTATGCCGCAAATAAAAGCAGCACGGATCCATTACGCAAAAATTATAACACGCAGCAGGCAAAATATGCAAGAAGAAATTATAAAAATTGCAGATTTTACAGCAAAAAATTGTTTTTTATCGCAAAAACGCTTTTATTTGCAATACTCCATACGCATATTGTACCGTTTATATGGTATTCGGGTGTTATTTTTGCTTTGCGTACAAGCGTTTTGCAAAGGGCTGTAAAACGGGAATAAGTATGCATAACAGCACCGTAAAGACCGGAATGTAAAATATCAGTCCCAGTGCGCGGCCGCTCAGAAGCAGAAAATAAGAGGTTCCGGAAAACATAGAGATCCAAAGCGTATTTACGCAAAGAAATATAAGCTGTACACACACAACGGTTATTACGGTGCGCACAACATTTTTCCAAGACCATTTCTGTGCCGGTGCGGAAAGCAGACCGAGGCGTCCGATGCCGTTATATACGGCCCATGCCGCTATTGCTGCAATCACAAAGGTCAGTGTGTATAAAGGATTGTAGCTTCCGCCTATCGGAGCAATAAGCATTGACAGAAAATCGGAAAAAATGCCGGTAAGCGCACCCATAAAGGGGCCGAAAAGCAGGGCGGCAAGGTATACGGCAATCAAATGAAAGCCTAACCTTGAAATAACAAGGCCGCCCAAGGGTATATTGAATGTCAGGGTCTTAAGCACGGCTCCCGCTGCAGTCAGCAGGGCGCAGCAAACCCAAACCGCAAGCGGCGGACAGAAAACGGTTTTTGCGTTTTGACGCATATTGTTTGTTCTTTCGGACATAAAAAACACCTCCTCGTATTCAGAATAGCAGATCCGAAAACGGGGAGGCAAAACACCTTCCTCTGCAGCGGATGCGACGGCGAACCGCAGGCGCAGCCTTTCGTCCGGAGGCAACTTCCCATCCTTACCGACACTTAACGCTCGCTCGTCTACTCTGCATATTCAACACCCCTACTATACGACTTTTTTTTGATTTTGACAATTCTTTTTTCGTGTTTTTCTTCTTTTTTTAATGCATATACAGCGGTAAGCTGAAGCGTGCACTCAACGGCGAATTGTATAAGTATGGCTGCTGCATAACCCGCAACTCCGAAAAATCTCGGCAGAAAAAAGCACATAACAAGAGCAACCAGTACCGAGATGATATGCCGCCTGAATAATTCGCGTTCTTTTTTTAATGCAATAAGCACCGAAGTGCATATCTGGCTCAAACCGGCAAATATGCAGCATGGGCTAAGCATAAGCAGCATTTGTGCCGCTTCGCTGTTTTTATATACGATTCGCCCTATAAGCGGCGCAAAAAGTGCAATAAGTATTCCGGATAAAAGTCCGATGCCTCCGGCTGCCGCTATTGCAAGCAGTATACGCTTTTTCAGTGCCTGTTTTTTCTTTTCGGCATACAGCTCGGAAAAGCGGGGAAGTAATGTTGCACATAACGCCCCTATAACGGTGCAGGGCAGCATAATAAAGGGCATTACCATGCCGTTTATTATCCCGTAGCTGCTTAATGCCTGCGTTGTATCAAGCCCGAACCGAGCCAGACTGATAGGAACAATGCTTGCCGTGGCCATGGAAATAAAAGAGGTTATAAATCGGTTTGCACTGATGGGAAGGGCGCTTTTAATAAGAGCTGCGGCGGTGACGCGCGGTATGCCTTGTGCCTTCTGTTCTTCAAAGGTTGCCGCACCAACATCCTTGCCGCCTTTGCGCTGCCGCGTCTTACATACCGCCGCATTCTGTGAACATACCTTGTTTTTTCTGCCGCAATACCGCTTTATTGCAAGGCTTGAGGCTAAAAAAGCGGCTATCCCTCCGGCGCTGATACCGGCAACGGCGCCTGCGGCCTGCAATTCTGCGGAACCGCATATAAATCGTATGCATATCACTGCAATTGCAATTTTTGCGATCTGTTCGGCAATTTCACAAAATGCAACCGCCCGTGTTTGCTTTACGGCATGCAGATATCCGTCGTTTACAGAGGCGGTGCCGCCGAAAAACACGGCAGGAAGAAGCAGAAGAAATATTCCGAAAAGCAAAATATCTTTAAGCATAAACCATGCAAGAAACGGAGCCAGCATCGCCAGAAGCAATGCGGCAATTCCCGAAACTATCATTCCGAGACGGCGGCCGGTACGAAGCACATTTTCCGCTCCGCCGCGGGCAATCGCTCCGTACGCAGCGCAGCTGCCCGACACGGCGCCGGGAAGCCCTGAAGAGGGCAGCGACATAAACAGCATATATACGGTCATTCCGAGCTGGTAAATTCCAAGCGCTTCGCCGGATATGTTTCCCGCCAGCCAAACCTTGTATATAAGTCCAGCCAGCCTCGTAATTATATTTGCACACGCCAATACGGCGGCGTTTTTTATAAGCACGCTTTTAGCCATTATTTTCCTTTCCTTGCTTCGTATTCTAAAGCCGTCCGGCAGTTTCGGCAAAAGTAACTTGCAAATTTGATAAAAGCCTGCTATCATTTTATATAATAAATCAAACAGCTATGAGCATTGCTGATAAAAATAGTTTTGGCTTAATAGATATTTGCGTTAAACAGCAGCTGAAGTCATTTGGCGAGGGGACACATAATGAACAATATCAACTCATTCGGATTGATTCTTCCCAAGGAAACGGTGTTTGCAAGCGGCAGCTTTGCAGGCTTGGGACAAAGGCTGAAAAGATACGAGCGCGTATTGGCGCTCTGTTCGCGCAGTGCGGTAAGAAACGGACTGTTTGACAGCTTAACACAGCAGGACGGCCCTGAATATATTCTTTATGAATACGGCTCCGGAGAACCTACGGCGGAAGCCGTGGATGCGGCCGCGGCCGCGGCACGCGAGGGTGGCTGCGATGCGGTAATGGGGCTCGGAGGGGGCAGCGTGATGGATACCGCCAAGGCGGCAGCTGCCGTTGCCGTAAACGGCGGTTACTGCGAGGAATATCTCGAAGGAGTGGGAACAGGCAGAACACTTCAATACGATCCGCTGCCCTTTATTGCCGTGCCCACAACAAGCGGCACCGGAGCCGAAGCCACAAAGAATGCGGTAATATCAAACGGCAAAAAGCACTATAAAAAAAGTATGCGCTTTGATAAAATGATGGCATCTCTCGTGCTGATCGATCCGTTGCTTACTCTTTCTCTGCCTAAGAATACAACCGCAAGCAGCGGAATGGACGCGTTGACGCAGCTGATTGAAAGCTATACCTCTATCAAGGCCAATGCTTTCACCAAAGCAATATGCCTTGAAGCGCTCGGCCGTGCAGACGCGCTTATAAAAGCCTGGAATAATGGCAATGATGTTGCCGCACGGGAGAATATGTCCTATTGTGCATTTGTCAGCGGAGTGGCTCTTGCAAACAGCGGTTTGGGGGCGGCACACGGTTTTGCTTCGGGTCTTGGAGCATACACCGAACTTTCTCACGGTATGGCATGCGCGATACTGCTGCCGCATGTAATGCGATTCAATATAGAGGCTTCTGCAAATATTCCGGCATACGCCGAGGTGGGACGCGCACTGCTGAAAGCCTTCGGCCGTGTGCAGCCTTCGGACGAGCTTTGTGCCGCCCGGGCCGGAGAAGAGATTATAACCGGTCTTTGCCGAGAAATGGAGATTCCGTCCGATCTGAGCTTTCTAAATATTTCACAGCATACGGTTTCAGACATTGTAAGCGCTTCAATGGGGGGCAGTATGAAAGGAAATCCGGTTTTGATGGATGTTAAAACCGCAGAACACTTTTTAAGGCAGCTTATATAAGCAGTACATATCGGCTTTGCGCAGTGCCGTATCTGCACAATAAAACTGCGTACTTAGACAAAAGGCGGTCTTTTAATGCTCAAATAAATCGTGTATGAAAAGGAAATTGTCCGGCTTTTTTCGCATATATATCATACGGGGTGATATATATGCTTATTTTTTATACAGTCAGACAGGAAGATACCGCCGAATCCATTGCCGGGCGCTTCTGCACATCAGTATCCGACCTTGTAAGGCTGAACGGGGCCGAAAACATAATTCCCGATAAAAGGGTGCTTATCAGGTCGCAGCTTCGTCCGCCGAAGTGGCTGTGCGGAGCAATACAATGGCTTGAGGAGCCGTCAAAAGCACAGCTTGAGGCTTTGACAAGGCTGCTTGCGGAGGAAAAACAGTGCTGCGTGAGCAAATGCGAGCCGTGCGGAGAACCGCTGCTGCAGGAAACAACACATACGGACGGCACAAAACTCGACAATTGCGGACAGAAAGCAAATCCCGACAGTAGGCAGGAATGTGAAACGGAAAACAAGAACGGAAAAACTGCGGGTTGTGCCGGCGGCATCGATAGCGCGGATAATTGCGGCTGCGGCAAAAACATACAGGAAGAGTCTGCCGGCAATAAGGGAGGAAACGGCGAGAAAAAGAGCGGTATTGAATATACGGTATGTCCCGGCGATACGGCGGCTTCCATAGCTGCACGCTTCGGGCTTACTCCCAGAATAGTGCAATGTGCATGCGGCGGAGAAGCACCTGCTTCGGGCGCGCATATAGTGCTTCCTTCAATACGCTCAAGAAGGTATTTTTACACGGTAAGAATAGGGGATACGGTGGGCAGGATCGCCAGACGCTACTGCACAAATGCAGAGGGCATATTGACGCTTAACTGCATTTCTCCAAATGAAAAACTTATGCCGGGGATGCGGCTTGTAATAGTGCCGTGATTTTCAGGCAAAACAGCTGACAATAACGCCCCTGAAGCATTTAGGCTTTCAGGGGCGTTTACATCGGTTTTTGTATTATATGGCTCTTTTATTCTCCCATCGTCCGCTGAAATAGCGTCCTATAAACAGGGCGGCGCGGAATATCCAGTCAATATACATTGCAAACCACACGCCGAAAAGTCCCATTCCCATAGCCTGTCCCAAAATATACGAAAATCCCAAACGGAATATTCCCATGGTGATCATGGAGCTGTACATTGTAAACTTCACATCGCCGGCGGCGCGCAAGGCATTGGGCAAGGTGAAAGCGGCGGGCCATATAAGTGCGGAGGCTATGCCGAAGGAGTAAACAATATCTTCGGCATACGAGCTTGCGAGTTCGGATAAGTTGAACGCTCCAACAAGCGGCTTGGCAAAAATAACCATAAGCACATTGAGTGCGTTCATTGCAACATAGGTATATATCATCAGCTTTCGCACATAAAACCTTGCCTGAACATGGTCGCCCGCGCCCATACACTGTCCCACTACCGTAACCATAGCCAAACCTATCGCGCTTCCCGGAATATTTGAAATCGAGGCAATAGTGCCGGAAATGGCATTTGCTGCAATAGCCGCCGTGCCGAATGTGGTAACAAGCGAAGCTATCATCAGCTTTCCGACCTGAAAGGCGCCGTTTTCAAATCCGCTTGGAATACCGATTGCAAGAATGCGTTTTGTCATATTCCAGTCAAATTCGGGGCGGAAAAGGGAATCGATAAATATTATCTGTCCGCGGCGGGAAATAAGTACCAGCATTATAATCGCGCCCGCTATACGGGAAATAAGAGTGGATATTGCGGCGCCGGCAGCACCCCAGCCAAGCACATATATTCCTACGGCATTTCCCGCAACATTCAGCACATTCATTATCAGCGCAACAAACATGGATACTCGGCTGTTTCCCACCGCGCGGTATAATGCGGCGCAGGAATTAAAAATCGCAAGAAAGGGGTAGGAGATACTGGTTATAAGAAAGTAATTTACGGCAACCTCCATAACCTCCTGTTCGATTTTTCCGAACACCGTGCTGAGGATAAATTTTCTGAAGCACAGGCAAATAGCCATAAGCGCGCCGGAAAGCACTATCGAGGCGTTAAGCAGCTGCTTTGCGGAGCGGCAGGCGTTATTTGTTTCGCTTCTGCCGATGTACTGTGCCGCAACAACGGCGCCGCCGGTAGCAAGAGCGGAGAAAATCTGAATTACCAATATATTTATCGAATCTACAAGGGAAACGCCTGATACGGAGTTTTCTCCCACATACGATACCATAATGGTGTCGGCAAAGCCTACGGCAATTGCTAAAAACTGCTCAATAACAAGCGGAATAATTAATAAAAACAGCTCTTTTCTTGAAAAAAAGCGCTTTGCGGAAAATTGCGGATGCATATATCAGAACTCCAATGACGCCTTGAATTGTGTTTTGCTGGAGCTGTCATCATTGAATATAACGGACAACTCAAAAGTATAAATACCGCTGCGCGGCTGACGGAGCATTACGGCAAGATACACGGAAGTCTGGTATTTGACTTCAAGGTTTTCCACTTCCTGCTGCGTCATAATACGGAAATCTGCGTTTTTTCCGTTTTCGCTGACCGAAAGAACGGAAACGCTCTTAACTATATCAACACTGTCTCCGGCCAGGTTTATCGCAACTGCTCCGCCTTCCCGATCAAGGGTAATAACCTCCGCATAAAAATCCGGTTCGTCCTCGGCCCCTGTACTTCTGGGAGTCAGCAGCGGCAATAATGAATCTTCGGGCACCGCAGTCGGCGTTGCGGGATCTACATATACTCTCTCTGTAACCGCGGCAGTGGCGCTTTCTTCAATTTCCGCATCCCTGCATGCCGTAAGCCCGCAAACAAGAAGGAATAACACAAAAAGCACAAATACTTTGGCTGTGTTTCTTTTCATCGGTAAAACAATCATGCCGTACCGCGTCACGGGACGGCGACTCCTTAAATATTCTGTTTCTGCCCGCTGCTGCCTGCAAACACCGAAATATAAAGCAGCATGCTGTAATATGTACTTTATTTAAACAAAGTAATCCGGCAGAAAATACATTAATATTATACTCCGATTTGATTTTATTGCAAGCGTATCCGCCTGACGAAGGCTTTTGCGGGCAATTTGATCTTGCATTTTTATCTGCTGCCGGCTTTATGCAGGCGGCATATAAGCAAAAAGCAGATATTTCGCAGCCTTATTTTTTGACAGAATATAAAAACAGTTTGATTATGTGCGGAAAAAATAGTATAATTAAAAATCGGCTGTGTCAGCGTGCATCGCAGCAGCGACCGGTTAAACCGGCATTTTTACGGAGGAATAAAGGATTGGATAAAATTGTTGTCGGTATGTCCGGAGGAGTGGACAGCGCCGTGGCGGCACTGCTGTTGAAAAAGCAGGGATATGATGTCGTCGGCGTCTTCATGAATAACTGGGACGAGCAGGACGAGGACGGCGTTTGCTGTGCCGCAGAGGACTTTGATGATGTAAAAGCCGTATGTGCAAAGCTTGATATCCCGTATTACAGTGTAAGCTTTGCAAAGGAGTACTGGGATAGAGTATTCAGCATTTTTTTGAAGGAATATTCGGCCGGACGCACTCCGAATCCGGATATTCTTTGCAACAGTGAAATAAAATTCAATGCGTTTCTCGATTTTGCCATAAAACTGGGCAGCGGCTGCATTGCTACCGGGCACTATGTCAGAAGCAAAAAGGAAAACGGCATCCGTTATCTTCTTAAAGGTACGGATCCCGGGAAGGATCAGAGCTATTTTCTTTGCGGGCTTAATCAGGAAATGCTTTCGCGCGCCGTCTTTCCGGTGGGCGGTATGTACAAAAGCGATGTCAGAAAGCTTGCGCAGGAAGCCGGGCTGGCCGTCAGCCGCAAAAAGGATTCAACCGGTATATGCTTTATAGGCGAAAGACGCTTCCGCGAATTTCTGAAAAAATATATTCCGGCTTCACCCGGAGAAATGCGCACGCTTTCCGGGCGCTGTATGGGCATGCATGAGGGCGCGGCGTATTATACTCTCGGACAGCGTCACGGTTTGGGTATCGGCGGAGATAACGACGGCCGTCCGTGGTTTGTGGTGGGAAAAGATGTAAAAAATAATATACTCTATGTTGAACAGGGGGAGCATGAAGCGCTGTACAGCCGCACTGCGTATACGGAGGCCTTCAACTGGATATCCGGGATTCCGGCTGCACATTTCCGCTGTACTGCGCGTTTCAGATACCGCCAGAGCGATCAGCCGGTGGAGGTATCGGTGCAGCAGGACGGCACCGTGCGTATCACCGCCGATGATTTGCAGCGCGCCGTAACGCCGGGGCAGTCTGCGGTGCTGTATGACGGCGATATATGCCTGGGCGGCGCAGTGGTGGAGCATACCGAAAAATAAGCCGTAGATTTAATATTTTATTGCGGAGGAAAAGAAATGGACTGTAAAAAGATAAGCGATTCCAAGTGCGAAGGCGTATATTTGGTTCTCAGCCAGCATATAAACGGCAGCGGCCGGCTTTTCGGCGGAATACTTCTTCAATGGATAGATACTGTCGGCGCCGTTGTTGCCCGCCGTCACAGCGGCTGTGAGGTTACAACCGCTTCCATTGATAACCTCCAGTTTGTAAAGCCGGTAACGATAAACAGCACGGTGGTGATAAAGGGGTATCTTACATATGTGGGACATACCTCAATGGAGGTGTGTGTGGAAACATATACCGAGGATATGGGCGGCCAGACCAATCTTGTAAACAAGGCGTATCTGGTTTTTGTTGCAATGAAAGACGGACGGCCCACCCCGGTGCCCGGATTGCTGCTTGAAAACGAAACGGAAATTCGCGAAAATGAAAACGGCTGCAAAAGACAGGAACTGCGCAGGCACAGACGCGCGGCAAACTACTGATTTTTTAGCAGGGAAAGCCGAAAGAATATTATAACTGCTTTGCATAAGCGCCGTACATAGCCGTGACAATTGAGTCAGCGGCATTGCAGCATCTGTCACGGCTATGCTTCAAATAACCTGCGGGCTGAAATATCATAAAAATACAGCATCGGTAAATTCAGATAATTTCATTCTTGACAATCGGGCGGCAATATGCAATAATCTGCTGTAAGTAATTTTTTGTAAATAAACCGGCGGCCGGCAGGCTGCGGGCACGCGATTTGGAGGAAAAACCATTAATGGAGGTTGTTCTGTTTACTCTTGGCGTAACGGCATTCCTGCTTTCAATGATAGGCTGCATGACCTTTCTGGACCGCAAATTCAGAATAAATCCGGCTTTTCTGCCGCTGATTGTTTCATCCGCAATAGCAGCCGCCGTGTTTCTCGGCGGGCTGATCGGTCTGCTGCTTCCGTTTTCAATAGCGGTTTTGGCAGCGGGCTGGGGGCTGCTTGTGTTCTTTATAATTCAGGCCGTCCGCAAAAAATATGCCTTTGAATTTCTTAAAAATCCGGGAATCGTTTTCTTTCTGGCGGCTTCTCTCCTTATGATTCCGGTTCTTTACGGAGCACATTATTACCATTATGATAATTTCTCTCATTGGGGAACGGTGCTTTCCGAAATGCAGTATTTCAATTCGTTTCCCGATGCTCGCAGTATTGTTAATTTCAGGGCCTATCCGCCGGGTACGGCTTCGTTTTTATATGCCTTTTGTAAAATAGCGGGACAAACGGAGTACAGTGCTCTCTTTGGGCAGACGGTTCTGTGTCTCAGTGCACTTTCCGCTCTTTTTGCTTCCGTAAAAAAACTGCTTTCATGGCGTTTTTTCGCCACCGTTTTCCTTTCGGCGGCGCTTTTCGCCATGCTGGTTTATGATGACGGTACATTGCATATATACAGCTTATTGGTGGATGCCCTTATCGCCCTTGTGTTCCTTGGCGGTTATATGATAATAACCGCGGAGAGGCAAAATCCCGTTCGGTGTGCCTTTATGCTGACGCCGGTTACGGTCTTTCTTGTAATTATTAAAGCCAATGCCGTTATATTTGCCGCAGTCCTGTGGATAGCGCTTATTGTGATTGCCATAAAGGATAAGTCCGTTGGTGCGGGCCAAAAGCTTATCGGCATAGCCGCTGTTTTGGGCAGCGCGGGTCTTTATTGGATAGGCTGGCGCATTTATCGCGGCATTGCATATGAAAGCGTGGATTTCAATCTCAATCTCCCGAAAAGCCTTGCCGGCGAAGCGGCTCGGCGCGGCAGCGAATACTATTCCACACTGTTTTCAAGGCTCTGGGAAAAGCTTATAGACACCGGCAGGATATATACCGTGCTCATTATAGTGCTGTTTGCGCTTGCGCTGTTTTCTGTTTTTGCCTTCAGCGGAACACGCAAAACGCTGAAGAAATACCTGCTCAGTATGCTGCTTTCTCTGGGAATAATAGTCGGGTATATGGGCGTTTTGGTATTTCTTTACTGCTTTATCATCTCTGCGGATGAGGGCATCGTTTTGGCATCGTTTGAGCGCTATATAATGACGCCCGTTATTGCCGCTTGCGGCATAAGCGCAATTGCCTTTTTTGACTGCGCCGAGGCCTCGGAGAAAGCTGCGGTAACAAGCGGCGCGGCTACACTCAGGCGGATTTGGGCGTTTTTGCCGGCAGTGGTTATGTGCATAGTCACCTTTGGTCAGGCAAAGCAGCTTGTTGTCCGCCCGGACTTTGATTCCACCCAGCGCGGCGAGGTCTATGCGGAGCTGACGGCGGGGCAGAGGGTTATACCGCGCGGCTCAAATACCATCATGTATAACGGGGCGCGCGACCGTGTGGATCTGTATTATTACCTTATGTATTATCAGCTTTCTTCCCGCGGGAACTATGTCGTTGACATGCATTATCCCGATCGCATAGAGCAGCTTGGTTTTTTGGAAAACTACGATTATATAATAATCGCCGTAAACGACGGATATATCTATCAGAAACTCGGCGAGTACAATATCGAAAAAAAGGAAGGCTGCTGCGTTTACAGGATAGAAAAAAACGAAAGTCTTGTAACGGCTATCGTGCCGGCGGAGTGAATATTTTTTCAGGAAAACTTTTATCTGAAAATGTATTTTTCTCATTAAAACAGCTGTCGATTGTTACGAAAATATTACATTTTTTCGACGGAGTTGCATAAAATAAAAGAGCGTGATATAATATCATCAGATATTGTATTGCGCTTTTTCATTTTTTAAGCATAGTATCAATATTGAAAGCGAAAAGCATTGCGTGTATTGCTGCCTTTTTTCGTTACGGTCGTGCACCGGGGCAACGGTAAATCGGCGCTTATATTCATAAAAACAGGGGTTGAACCTTAATGCGTACAAAACGAATTTTTGCAGTCATAACAGCTGCGATAGTAATATCGTGCGGCATAGGCTTCACGAATGCCGAGGCTGCGGAGCTTAAGCTTAAGCAAAGCGGAAGTGAAGTAAAGGCGCTGCAGCTTGAGCTGATAACACTTGGATATCTCGACAACGCACATCCTACTGGCTACTACGGCGAAGCAACAAAAAAGGCGGTTGCAAGCTTCCAGAAAGATAACGGGCTCAAGGCGGACGGTATTGCAGGAAGTAAAACAACTTCCGCAATAAAGAAAAAGCTTATAAAGCCGGATATCACCAAGGTTTACGGTCCGGGTGATGTATCCGAAGAGGTTTCCGCCCTTCAGCAGCTGCTTGTAAAAAAAGGCTATCTTGCAAGCTTCAGTGTATCCGGAGTATACGGCGAGGTAACCCGGAATGCGGTAAAAAAATATCAGGCGGACAATAAGCTTAAAAGCGACGGCATTGCCGGGCGCAATACGCTTGCCAAGCTTATGGGCATAAAGCTGGACGGTTCCTCCAAGACCGATTATACCAAGCCGGACAGCAAGCGTCTTGAAAAGCTTTACGCAACTCTTAATGAAAAACAGCGTGACGAGATAGACCTTTTATCGCATCTTATCTACGCCGAGGCGGGAAATGAGTGCTATGAGGGTCTGGTGGCGGTGGGCAGCGTGGTTATGAACCGCATGGAGGCAAGCGGAAAGTCCATGCATGATGTAATATATCAAAAAAATGCTTTCAGCGTCGTAAAAAGCGGAAGCATCAATAAAACCCCCACTGCCATATGCCGCCTTGCCGCCATTGATGCATATTTTGGGGCCAGACCTGTCAGTACTGCTCAGTTTTTCAACATGAAGAATATAACTGATTCTTGGGCCGCAAAAAATCGCAAGCTTTACAGGATCATAGGCTGTCACGCCTTTTATATCTGATCATGCGGCCGCTTTTCACGGCCAAGGGACTGAGTATGCATAATAAAGCGGGCGCAGAAAAATGAACAGTCGGTTAATTATCTTAAGCATCCCGCATTTCGGGGTGCTTTTTTGTTTTTTTGCTTTTGTTTTGCCTGAAAGTATAGTATAATGATTCTGATATTTATCCCTGAATATCAATAGAAGCAGTGCGGAATATAATACTGCGGGATATTATTCAGGTAATGTCATATACCGGCGTGTTCTGCGCCTGTTCGGTGCTTTTGAAAGGTGTAGTATGACACAGTTAATAATAAATGCGCTTTTGCTTACAATGAACGGCAGGGAGGTTATCCCGGACGGCTGCATAGAGGTTTCCGACGGCCGTATAAGCTATGTCGGGAAATACGGAGATTACACTCCCCGACAGACTTACAGCATCATTGATGCTCACGGCGGAATTGTTATGCCCGCCTTTGTAAATACGCACAATCATCTTGCAATGACATATTTCCGCTCCTTCGCTTCCGATCTCCCGCTTGACCGCTGGCTGGGCAGCATCTGGCCGGTTGAAGACAAAATGGATGAGGAGATACTTTATTACGGCTCGCTTGTGGCCTGCGCGGAAGCCATGGAGCACGGAAGTGCGTGTGTAAACGATATGTACATGGGCGTTGATGCAAACGCCCGCGCCTGTATAGAAAGCGGCATACGCGCCTGCATTTCACGCCCGATTGTAGATACGGACGGCCCTGACGACTTAAAACGCCGCATGGAGGAGAGCAGGGCGTTATTTAGCAAATATGACGGTGCATGCGGGCGTATACGGGTTATCCAGTCCGCCCATGCGGAATATACCTGTTCGCCGCAGGCGCTTCTTGAGGTGTACACAGAGGCGGAACGGATAAACCGACCGGTTCATATTCACATCAGCGAAACACAGTCCGAGGTTGAGCGATGCATAAAACGGCACGGAACAACGCCGCTTGGGCTGCTTGATAGGATAGGAGCTCTATCCAAGGCGCCTACGCTTGCGGCTCACTGCGTGGCGGTAACGCCGGAGGATATAAGCCTTATGAAGCAATACAATGTCAGCGTATTGCATAACCCATGCAGCAATCTTAAACTGGCAAGCGGCGTTGCACCGATTGAGAAAATGCGCGGCGCAGGCGTAAACATCTGTATAGGCACCGACGGCAACGGCAGCAACAATAACCTTGACATGTTCCGTGAAACCTTTGCGGCATCTCTGCTGCAAAAGGGCATAAATAAAAACGCTTCTGCATTTGATGCCTTTGCTGCTTTGGAGGCTGCAACGGTAAACGGGGGCAAGGCTTTGAGCACCGGCACCGGCATACTAAAAAAAGACGCGCCGGCAGATATAATGCTACTGCGCCCCTCTCCGTTTCTGATGCCTCTGCACGACCCGTTTGCGTCCGTTGTATATTCGGCAGAGAGCAAGATGCTTGATACGCTCATGGTGAACGGCCGCATAACCGTAAGGGATGGTCATTGCGTTACGATCGACCGCGACTATGCGCTCAACGGCTTTGCAAAAGCGGTGCGCCGTATCTTCGGCAATGATTTTGAAGCCTTCCGTCTGTTCGGCCGATAAAATTCTTATCGCTCTGCCGGCGGCGGTCTGTACAATAAACGCCGCGGCAGCTGCAATCAATAATACACCGTGTTCTATAAAATGTGTGCGATATTTATCGCGGGAAAAGGAGTCAGATTAAATGAAAAAATACATAGCGCTTCTTGCAACCCTTTGTATACTTTTGGGCCTGTGCGCCTGTAACCCCGCTGCGGGCGACGGCGATTATAAGAACACCGATCAGGCGGTAAACGGCGGTACTGCGCAGAGTGATGTCAACCTTAAAGATATTTCCACGGTGCAGTCCGGTGAAGAAACGGAGGTCCGCTTCAGCTTTGTAAGCGGAAGCAAAACGGCCACCGGAAATGAAAGCAATATAATCGGAGTGCCTGAGTATACGGTTTCATTCTGCGAAAACCCCACAAGGCTTGTGCTGTCGGTAAAGAATCTTGCTTATTGGGATTTTCAGCAGAACACTCATATTTCCGATGATACAGGGCTTGTAATGGGCTGCTTTAAGGTTTTGCCGGCCGGCGGAAGAACAAACTCGCAGATATATCTGAACCTCAGCCAAAAAGTGGATTTCCGTGTTGCACAAAGCGACGGTGTGCTATCCGTGTTTCTTCGCAAAAAGGATACAGCGCCCTCTGTAAGCTATTATGTAGTGGGTAATCTCTTCTATGAGTATCAGGAGGGTGCGCTTGATGAAGATGCCGGCCTTACGCCTACGCTCACCAAAGACGGCTCCGCGGTCGTTATGATAAGCGAAGCCTTTGATAACGAGGCGGATGCGTTAAGCCTTAAAAGCGAAATAGAAGCGGAATATCCGCGTTTGCTTGAGAATAAGCAGCTTCGCATATTTTCCACAGGCTCCGGAGAGCTGCCGGGCTATGCTGACGGCGGAGAACTGAATGAGCTTAACGAAAAAATAATCATAAACCGCAACGGAATAGGGGAAAGCGCCAATGTTTTCTTTGCCGACGGACGGCCTCTTTGCATAAGCAATGATGATACCAAGGCGATTTTCGCCCGTAAGGAGGTAAGCGATAAGTACGATACCGAGCGTTTGTTCGTGGTGGACAAAAACGGCTCCATTAAAAAGCTTACCGAGTACGAAACCACATCCGTCGCTTTTGCAAAGTTTTCTCCGGATGACAAGTATCTGCTCTATGTGGAACAGATTGAGGGCACGATGCTTGCAAGCGTATATTCATTTGAACAAAACAGCATCATAAGCATTGATGCCGATATTCTCGGTACCTTCATTACGGGGGCGGCATGGTCTTCGGGTTCCGATGCTATATACTTCATGGCGGGCGTTGATATTCCGTATCTTTCAAAGTTTGATATCGCTTCTCAAAGCATTACAAAGCTGTCCGATAAGGAACAGATAGAAACCGATATCTACTGCAGCGGCAATTATCTCTATTTCAACACGGTCAACGACGATAAGGAAGAGCTTGTGCGGTATGATATAGCCTCCGGAACTTCCGAAGCATTGCTCAGCTGCGATTATTTCACCGTTGATGCATCGGGCAGCAGCATTCTCTATACACTGCCATATAAAGAGCAGGAGGGCAAATACGCGCTGTATATATACAGCATGCAGAATCGGCAGACACGCACCATTATTGATAACATAACCATCGGCGAGTATTTCTTTTCGCATGACGGCAAAAAGGTTTATTTCTCCATAGGTTCCGAAACTGACGATCAATATGTGCAGAAAGTATATGAATATGATATAAACAGCGGCATACTTACCGAGCTTTTCACCAGCATCAGCGCTGATTTTTCTCCGTCCTGGACGGATGACGGTATAATGTTGAAAATTACATACAAAAAAGACGGCAGCAGCTATCCTGCCACATATCAGATAAGGCTTAAATAATTAAATAAAGCATTAAACGCACATTGCAAAAACGCCGATAACTTCGGCGTTTTTTGCGTATCTTAATCAACCTTTACGGCGTTGCGGCAATAAGTATTTTGCGGTATATTGAAAATCATATGATTTGCAAAACTTAACAAGTGTATTTAATATAATAGATTGTATTTTTAATCGTAAAAGTGCTTGTATTTTTGCAATCACTGTTTGCATTTTTTACGGCTATATGTTATACTAAAACTAAACGAATGGTCGTTTTATATTGTTGAGGCATGCCTGAAAGAGAATAACACGGCAGCATGATGAACGGAAACGCGAGCTTATGAAAAAACGCCTTAAGCAAGTGCTGCGCCTAAAACGGCTTGGAGGGCAGGACAATCTGGAATCCGGCGGATGCCTGCTTCTGTACAAGGGCAAATTTGTACACATACTTCAAAAACGGACAGCTGATAATTGAGTCTATCGCCAAATGCGCGGCTTTTTCAGATAAATACCGCTCACAATACATAAACACATAAACGGAGGTAACGGACAATGAAGAAACGAATACTCAGTATCCTGCTTATCTTATGTATGGCGGCATGGCTTGCGCCCACCGTCATCATTGCCGCCGGAAGAGCGGCGGGGACGCCTGCCGCAATACAGCTTGGCACGGACGGCATCAAGGGAGAACGGGGCAGCAGCATCTATTACGGCACATGGAGGGGCAGTGCCGTTGAATGGATTGTGTTGGACAAAAAAACCAACACGGGGGCAGACGGTATGTTCCTGTTGTCAAAAAAGCTGCTGGGCAATGATGCCGGACATTTATCGGGCGGTATGTATTTCCAAAACGCTTACTACTACGATGTATATTATAATCAGTATTATAAAAACGACACCAAAGCCTCTCATTCAAACGAATGGAAGGGCAGCGATGCGCAGAAATGGTGCACGGATTTTGCCGGCACTACAAAGGGGGCATATGGGTATTACAGCATAACATCCGCTTTCAGCAAGCAGGAGGCGGCGGGGCTTATTGCCACCGTCAAGAGTGACAATGCCCATAACGCGGGGCAGTATAATGTAAACTTTGCCGCATCGGCCGATATTTTAAACGGAGACAAAGTGTTTTTCCTTTCGGCCGAAGAGGCGGAAACTTATTTTCCGGCCGGCGAAAAGGGAAACAGCTCTCGTACATCAAGCGGATCGGGTCAGGGCATATGGTGGCTTCGTTCGCCCTATAAGGATTCGTCCTTTAAGGTGGGCACCATTAACGGCAACGGCAGCGTAAGCGCTACGCCGGTAAACTATTTCTGGGGAGCCCGCCCGGCTTTTAACCTTGATACGAACGCGGTTCTCTTTATTTCTGCCGCCGTAGGCGGGAAAGCGGAAAGCTTCAATTATGTTTCCGCATATACGGGAAATGAATGGAAGCTGACCCTCAGGGATGCCGGACGCAGCAGCTTCAGCGCCTCCGCAGACACCACTGTGGTGGAAGCCGGTCAAACCCTGTCCCTAAATTATTCCGGTTCAGGCACCGGCGCTAACGAGTATGTTTCCGCAATGCTGGCGGATAAGAGCGGCAATATCCTCTGCTACGGGCGTATAGCGCATTATAACCCCCGAGGCACCGCAAGCCTTAATATTCCGTCTGACCTTGAGCCGGGCAGTTATACCCTCAAGCTGTTCAGCGAACAGTATAACGGCGACAAAATGACCGACTATGCAAGCGATTTTACGGATATCGAGCTTACGGTGGTGAAAAAGGTCGAGGAGCAATTTGACCTTGTCCCCGGCACAAGATACTACTTTGATCTGTCCTTAGCGCAGATTCCGGGCACGGTGAATGGCAGCCTGCCCGACGGTACCCTGCATTATGTTCCGTTTACCTATGCGGGAACAGTTAACGCCTATGTGCTTAACGGCAATTCCAAAGGAATTAAAAAAGCCTCCGAAGAGGCGGCGGCCGCAACTGACAGCAGCGCGCAGTACGGCTACTCCTATGAACACAGCCTTTTTATTGCGGATTATGCCGTGACTCATACCGTCAAATGGGATATTCTCAATGCGGAGGGGCTGATTTTCGGAAAAAACTATGAAAGCGGAAACATAAGCTATGTGCTGCGCGCCCCTACGGTAGGAAGTGCATACAGCGGCACAGGCGCCGCCGAGCGCGGCATCCCGGCAAACAATGAATGGGATACCGTTCTTAACAAGGCACAGCAGGACTACGCGGACAATTCGGGATATATCCGCAACTGGAGCAAAATGTACTCCACAGGACAGGATACAAGCGCCGGGTATACATCGTACCGAGTCATTCGCGGCGAAAGCTCCGCAAGGTATTTCAGCTATAACAATGCCGAGCCCTCATCTTACAGACTCGGCTTCCGCCCCGTTTTGGAAGTGAAAAATGCCGGCGCGCTGGGCAGGGACGGGCTGAAGGCCGTTAAATTGAACCTTGGCGGAGGAACGGTGAACGGCGAGGGCAGCATAAACCTTGTCGTTAAAAACGGCGAGAGCTTTGCCGCTCCTGCGCGGGAGGGCATTGCCGTAACGGATCCCTCCGCCGATTTCCTCGGCTGGAGCGACGGCGTAAACACCTATATGCCGGGCGACAGCGTTCCGGCGGAGGTTACGGTGCTTACGGCAAAGTGGAAACAGCATGAGCACTGCATATGCGGAAATAAAAACACTCAAAGCGGACATACCCATACCGATACGATATGGACGGCGTGGCCTTCAACCGATTCGCTTCCGCAGACGGCGGGATATTATTATCTGGTCAATAATATCAATCTCGGCTCGGCAAATGCAGCGGCAGCCGACGGCGTTTATATCTGCCTCAACGGCAAAAGCATAAGCGGCGGAAACACCCAAGAGACCGCTGTCACGGCGGAAAACAACGGCGCGCTTGTTATCACCGATTGCAGTGCGGCCGGGGCGCTGGATAATATAACTCTCAAAAGCGGCAAATTCCTTTTTTACACAAACGCCTTTTCGGCAAATACCATACTGAGAATAGGTGAAAATGCCGAGTTTGCGGCAGAAAACGAAGTGGATATCAAGGCTGCGGTTATAAACAAAGGTAAAATTACCGGCGGAATTTTTAACGGCGCGGTTGATAACGAGGGGATTATTAACGGCGGTACATTCCGCCATAAGCTTACAAACAAAAGCGGAAGCATAAATAACGGCAATTTCAGCGGCCGGTTTATTCTTGAAGGGGGAGCCGTCAATGACGGCGAGTTTGCGGCTTCGGCTGAAATCGAGCTGAACGGCGGTACTGTTTACGGCGGTATATACTACGGAAATGTGAAATTCGGCGGCGCTGATATCAAGGAATCCGCATACCGTTATGTAACCTTCAACACGGGCGGCGGCAGCGAGATAAACGCACAGAAGATTCTGCGCGGACAAAAGGCGGCTGTGCCCGGTGAAAAGCCTGCTAAGAAAGGGTATATCTTCGGCGGCTGGTCGGCATTCGATTTTACGGCGCCTGTCCTTGAAAATACAGAAATCACGGCGCAGTGGACGGTATGCGATCACAGCGGCAGCACAGCAAAGCCGACATGCACGGATTCTGCAATATGCTCCGAGTGCGGAGAAACCGCTGCGGCAGTCGGGCATCAGCCCAAAGCCGGGTATATGTATGATGACGACACTCATTGGAGGGAGTGCGCCGTATGCTCGGACAGACTGGACGAAGCGCCGCACAGTGACGATAATAACGATCACCTCTGCGATACCTGCGAAAAGACGGTTTCAGAGCACGCGGGCGGCACAGCCACCTGCACGGATAAAGCAGTGTGCGATATATGCGCTCAGAGCTATGGCGAGCTTGACGGAAACAATCATACCAAGCTTGAGCATTTTCCCGCCAAGGAGGCCACCGCGGAGGCCGAGGGCAATATCGAATACTGGTACTGCAGCGGCTGCGGCAGGTATTACGGCGATGCTGCCGCAGAAAAGGAGATCACAAAGGCAAGCACCGTAACGGAGAAGCTGCCGTCCACCGGCGATAACGGCGTGCTGTACCTGGCGTTGCTGTTCATTGCCGGCAGCATTTGCACCGTACTTGCAGAAAAACACAGAAAAAATACTTTAATGCAGAGGTAATTAAGCAGAGGTAATTAAAATGAGAAAACGAATGCTTGGCATATTACTGACATTATGCATTATGATAATGTATATTGTACCGTTAACAGCCCTTGCGGCATCGCCCGCTTCCGAAACTGCAGACTTTACCGCTTCCGACGGCGGCGCAGAGGCAATCGCTCTGCTGAACAGTGTCAAAACAGGCTCGGCTGATTCAACATGGGACAACAGTACAAAGACCCTTACGCTGAAAGGTATTTACTTTGCCACCACGGCACCGACCGCAGTCAAGCTGCCCGACGGCGCGACCGTTATTCTGGCAGACGGCACGGAAAACCGAATCAACGGCGGCAATGCGGCCGCATCGCAGGCCGGCAGCCACCAAAATAAAATAAGCATTTACGGCATCTATGCCGCAGGTGCGCTGACAATACAGGGCGAAACAAAGGGGACGGGCAAGCTTTTCGTAAACTCCGGCGAGCATAACAACAGCGGCGATGCTTGGACATATTCGGTCGGCCTTTATGCAAACGGTGATTTTACTGTCAAAAGCGGCGTTGTGACCGCGCAGGGCGGTAAATCGTCCGGCGGTGATGTAGCATTCTCTCTCGGCGTTCAGATTGCTGAAGGACACGGCCTGTCCGTTACGGGCGGCACGCTTACCGCTGTCGGCGGAAAGTCGTTTGATAACGAGGATCCTGATAATGTCCGTGAGTCCTTTTCCGAAGGCGTTGATATCTATCGCGGTAATATCAATGTTTCCGGCAGCGGTAAATTGATTGCCGAAACCCTTCCGGATATAGGCTTTAGTTTCGGTATATATATAATTTCGGGTAATCTTACCGTTAAAGACAGCGCCTTTGTTTCCGCCACGGCAAGCGGTGCCATCAATATTTCCAATGGCGACCTGAAGCTTTCAGGCGGCAAAATAAGTGTTTTGGGCACAAATGATGCCGCCAGTGCCGTTACAATTGCAAAAAACATATTTGCCACGGCAAACGGAAACATTGAGGTAAGCGGCGGTGAATTTGAGTGCGCCGGCGGTATATATATGGACAGCTATCACGCCAAAGAGGGTCAGGCGGTGTTTTCTGTTACCGGTGGTAAGGTAACAACGAGTCATATTTACGGCCCGGATAAACTTACGATATCGGGCGGCACGGTTGTGAGCGGCCGCGTCAATGCGAACACCGTTCTGCTTCAAAACGGCAGCCTGACGGTGCGCGAGGCGGTGCATATGTATCCGAATAGGGGCGATGTAATGTACGCATCTCATGCCATATACTGCAAAAATCTTACGGTCAGCGGCGGAGTGCTGGACGCGGCATGGGATTGGGACGAATATACGCCCATTGCGTTTCCGGCGGGGTGGTATAGCGATGATTATGTTCAGCCTTTGATAAAAATACCCGGCGGTACTGCTTCGTTCAGCGGTGGCACCGTGAAATTTGATACCGGCTGCGCCGGAAATACGGTAATCAAGGCGGAAACACTCAGCCTTACCGGCGGTGTCAGGGGAAGCGGCTATACAAATGAGGACGGCAGCGATACTTATATTCAAAAGGACAGTGACAAACCCGTAGAATTTTCCGTACAGCCTGCGGATTACAGCAGTGTGGATAACGCGATAGCCAAGGCAAACGCTCTGAATAAGGATGAATACAAGGACTTTTCGGCGGTGCAGGCGGCGATGGACGCGGTAGTACGCGGCAAAAACATAGACGAACAGGCGGCGGTTGATGCCATGACAAAGGCTATTGAGGATGCCATTGCCGCCCTTGAGAGAAGACCGTCGGAGCCGCAGAAGGATACAGCCGATAACAACAGCTTCCTGCTGCTTGCAGCGCTTGCATTTATAAGCGGAGGCGCTTTTGTCGGTGTTGCAAAGCTTATAAAAAAAGAAAACATATTCTAATCAAAACTTGCGTTATTATAAAAACAGCAGCCTGACCGGGCTGCTGTTTCAATATTCTCAAACATTATTCAGCGCTTATGCTTGTACTGTTGCGCGTCTGTCATTTTGCATTGCTCATTTCCCGGCTTTTTTCCTCACATTTTTTAACAGCTTCCATAATAGCGGCAGTAAATCCGTTTTTCTCCAGTGCATACACGGCTTCAATTGTTGTCCCGGCGGGGGAGCATACCATATCTTTAAGGTCGGAAGGCGATTTTCCTGTTTGCTTAACCATGTTTGCCGAACCTATCACCGTTTGCAGTGTAAGCGCGGAAGCCTGTTCGCGGGAAAGACCGGCGCGCACTCCGGCATTTATCATTGCATCAATAAACATAAAAACATATGCAGGTCCGCTGCCCGATACGGCAGTCACCGCATCCATCAGCCGCGCGGGCACCTCTGTTACCGATCCGATACAGCCAAGCAGCCCTATTACAAAATCCACAGTATCTCTGCTTGCCGTATAATCATCCGATACCGCAAACATGCCCATTCCCACAAGCGTAGGGGTATTGGGCATTATGCGAATAACTTTGAATTTATCAAGCAGCATGCGGCTTATTTCTTTTGCGGATATACCGGCAATTATACTTACGCAGCTGTCGCATGTGCAGACGCTTTGGGCATACTGCTCCAAAGCCTCTTTGGCGTGTGCCGGCTTTACCGCAAGAAATGTAATGCGGCTTTGACCAAGCATTGCTGCATTGGCAACTGCGTTAAAGCCAAGCCCGATAAGCTTTTCCCTGCGCTCTTTTGATATTTCGTAAATTGTTATATCAGAGCTTTTCACGCGTCCGCACTGTACAAGACCGGAAGCAATTGCAAGGGCCATGTTGCCTCCGCCTATAAAACTGATTTTTTCATTCTTCATTGCTGCTGCGACCTTTCGGTGTGTAAATCTTTTCACACATGAAATTTATATAATACGGTAAAAAGCGGCGGAGAAATCCTAAAAAATACTTATCGCTGCGTTACCGTGATTATTATAACAGCAGTATATCATAAAACATCAAAAACTCCAACATATAACGCAAAAAAATAACACTTTGCGGAAAAAGCCGTGAATGTATTATTTTATTATATTTATGTGAATCAAAATAAAATAATGTTAATTGAAAGGAATGCATGTATAAAATGCCCGCTTCTTGTATCGGTTTTAATAAAACTTGCTTTTGTACAGCGGCGTTTATTAAAAGCTTTTATAATGCAAAAAGTGCTTGCCAATGCATTGCCTTTTGTGTATAATAACCGAGCAGTCAGCAAAGCAGACGGGGTTATAGCTCAGTTGGTCAGAGCGTTACGTTGACATCGTAAAGGTCGTTGGTTCGAGCCCAATTAACCCCACCAAATTCCTGGGATGCGCGCTGTCCTTTGTTATAATACCCACAAGTATTAAATAAGGGAAACTATGCGTGCTCTGTAATAAAGACATGCCACCGCAGCTTGCTGTGCCAGTGGACGCCTGCGTACAGAGGCAGTTATCCCGCCTGTCTTCGGAGACGGGTGTTAGTTCTTAGGACTAAAACGGCACCTCGGGAACAAAATTTTTGCTTGACAAATAAACAAAGCTTTGTTATAATACGCTGCGTTGAATCGATGCGGAATTGTGTAACGGTAGCACCTACGACTCTGACTCGTATTGTTAAGGTTCGAATCCTTATTCCGCAGCCAAATGCCTCCCTGGTCTAGTGGCCTAGGACATCGCCCTCTCACGGCGGTAACAGGGGTTCGAATCCCCTGGGAGGTGCCAAATATCGGCAGATCCAGTTTTGGGTTTGCCGATTTTTTTATTGCTTTTTGCTTTGTTTTTTTGCATTCATTTGCAAAGTTTTTTGCCGCTCCTTGCGCAGATGTTTGAATTTCGATAAATACGGTGCTTGCCTTTGTAAAAGTGCTCAAATAGCCGTTTTTTATTAATGCATACGGCGATTTCAAAAAGCATTTTACAATCGATATTTTAAGTGATATAATCAATATGTTGATGTTAAGCATTATATCAGTGTAAAGAATCCGAATACTTTTATGCGGTTTTGCACTTTTACAGCGCCGGCAACAATTATAAATAATCTGCCTTATAATCGGTACAGTGATGCTGATAAGGAGTAAATTTGTGTTTAAGCCTTGTCGCATATTTCGGCGGCGGGCTTTTGTTTTATTTTTTTGATCCTTGCCGCTGCATCATATTTGAGTATCAGATGCAAAGTCGCTTAGACTTTTTTAATAACGGAATACTCTGACTGATTATAACGAGATAACAGGGAGGATAACGGGCATGAACAGCCAAAACATCAAAGCATGCATCATGGATCGGGCTGCCGTCGACAGGGCGATTACGCGAATAGCGCATGAAATAATCGAAAAGAACAAAGGCGTAGCCGATCTTGCCATAGTTGGCATACAGCGTCGCGGAGTGCCGATTGCTCGTGACATTGCGGACAGAATAAAAAAAATCGAGGGAAACACTCTGCCATTCGGAATTCTCGATATCACGCTGTACAGAGACGATCTTTCCATTATGGAGGATATGCCCAAGCTGAACGGATCGGATATTCCCTTTGATGTAACCGGCCGCAAGATAGTACTGGTTGATGATGTAATATTCACCGGGCGAACGGCAAGGGCTGCAATCGATGCCGTGCTTCACTGTGGTAGGCCGAAACTTATACAACTTGCGGTGCTTGTTGACCGCGGACACCGCGAGCTTCCTATCAGAGCCGATTATGTCGGCAAAAATGTCCCTACCTCGCTTGACGAAATTATCAATGTCATGGTAGAAGATATAGACGGGCAAAAGGGCGTATTGCTTTGCGAAAAACAGGACGAGGTGTAAGTACGCAGCGGCGGCTTTTCGCAAGTCAACCAAAAAACGCTCGCTCGCAAGTTCGTTCCCTTTCAAATTGACAATTATACTGCGTGCGTGGTATTATAATCATATTACATTATAACAATTCAAACAATACGTGCAACGCAGCCGTAGCCGTAGCTGACGGATCAAAAGCTGCTGTTGCTGCGGTTTTTTCTGTTTTCGGAGGTTACATGAAGCTTACAGACGGTCTATCGGTTCAAAACGGACATCTTTTCATAGCGGACAGCGATGCCTGTGCGCTTGCCCAAAAATACGGAACGCCCCTTTATGTTATGAATTACGATCTTATTCGTGCCCGCTGCCGCGAATTGCGCGAGGCCATGGATAAATATTGCCCGGGGGGGCGCGTTATGTTTGCTTCCAAGGCGTTTATGAACGAGGCAATGTGCCGCATCGCATATAACGAGGGGCTGGGTCTTGATGTTGTTTCCGGCGGAGAACTGTATACGGCGCTGCACGCGGGAATACCAGGCGACTGCCTTGAACTTCACGGCAACAATAAGACCGAACATGAAATCGAGCTTGCACTTAAGAATAATATTTACCGTATAATCATTGACGGTTTTGATGAAATCGCGCTTATAAAGTCAATAGCCAAGCGTATGGGTAAAAAGAATATTCCGGTAAGCATAAGGCTGCGTCCGGGTATTGAAGCGCATACCCATGAAGCGATACAAACCGCAAATCTTGACTGTAAATTCGGTTTCAGCGTGTCGGGCGGCGAAGCAATGAAGGCCGCCGAAATGCTGCTGGGCGATGATACCTTCCGCCTTTGCGGTGTGCATTGCCATATAGGCTCACAGATATTTCAGACCTCTCCCTTCTCGGTTCTTTGCGCGCATTTTGTCGATTTTGCACAGCGTCTGCGCCAAAAAACCGGGTATACGGCAGAGGAATTCAATTTCGGCGGAGGGTTCGGAGTATGGTATGTAAACGGCGATACGCCGGTTGAATTGGGCAGCTATATCAAAACCATTGCCGATACTCTCAAAGAGCTGTGTGCGCAGGCTTCGTTTCCGATGCCGCATATAACGGTGGAGCCGGGCCGCTCCATAGTCGGAGAGGCGGGAACTACGCTTTACACGGTTGGCGGAGTAAAAAATATACCGGGAATACGCACATATGTTTCGGTGGACGGTGGTATGTTTGATAATCCCCGCTGCGCTCTGTATGATTCTCATTATACGGTAGTTTGTGCCGACAGAGCGGACGCACCGCACGATAATACTGTAACATTGGCGGGAAAATGCTGCGAATCCGGCGATATAATAACAAAGGATGCGCTGCTTCCGCAGGATATCCGTCCGGGCGAAACGGTTGCCGTGCTTACAACCGGCGCTTATAATTACAGCATGGCCAGCAACTATAATCGCAACGGCGTACCGGCCGTCGTGCTTGTCGGCAAAGGTGTAGAGAGCATAATCGTAAAAAGACAAACCTATGAAGATCTGGTTTCGCACGATGTACTGCCTGATTTTCTAAAATAAATCTGTCATTTTTCCACGCAAATATATTTATTAAGGAGGGGTACAGCGTGCTGCTTGGCTTTTTAAGAGAACTTTTCAGCGGAAATCTTGATACCGTCTATCTTGCTGCCTTTTTGCCAATAGTGGCCGGCGTGCTGCTTTCAATATCTGCTCACGAGTGTGCACACGGGCTTGCTGCTTATTGGCAGGGGGATACTTATGCCAAAAATACCGGCAGGCTTACCCTTAACCCCTTCAAACATCTTGACCCGCTGGGCACTGCGCTGCTGCTTTTAGTGGGATTTGGCTGGGCAAAGCCTGTGCCGGTGGTGCCGTCAAACTTCAAACACGGCAAGGCGAGTATGCTTTGCGTAGCTTTTGCAGGGGTTGTGTGCAATATTTTCATTGCCTTTTTGCTGATGAATTTATTGTATTTCTTCATTTTTATCTGCGGGCTTGACCTCAGCGCTTTTTGGGCAAAGGTGCTTTATGTTGCTTTTTATAATATAATTTTTGTAAATATATCGCTGGCCGTTTTCAATTTGATCCCGGTCCCGCCGCTGGACGGATACCGTGTAGTAAAGGCGATTTTTGCAAATATGCGCAATCAGAATTTCTTTTATACGGTTGAGCGTTACAGCACCTATATCGGTCTTGCCGTGCTGCTTATAATCAGTCAGACGGGAATACTTGATATATGCTCTGACGGCGTATTTGATTTGCTGTCTTCTCTTTGCAGGCTGATATACGGTGCGTACGGCGGCACTGCAATGTGAGGTAGGCATGGAACTGAATTTTAAGCTCACGGAATTTGAGGGACCGCTTGATCTGCTGCTGCACCTGATCGATAAAGCCCAAATTGCCATTGAGGATATTTTCGTTTCGGATATCACGGAGCAATATCTTGAATATGTTAATACCCTGCCGGAAATCAATATGGAATCGGCAAGCGAGTTTTTGGCTACGGCCGCTATGCTTTTGGAAATCAAATCACGCCGCCTGCTGCCCAAACCGCCCAAGCCGGAGGAGGATGAAGAGGACCCCGAACAGGTGCTTATCCGTCGCTTGCAGGAATATAAGCGCATAAAAGAAAATGCCGTCATTCTTCGCGCCCGCGAAGGTGAACTGGAGGGAATGTATTTCAAAAAGCCGCAGGAATATTGCTTTGACGAGCGTTTTGAGCTGGAGGATGTTTCAATGGAGGCGCTCATGAAGGCGCTTGAAAATGTCATAGCACGCCTGAACAGCAAGCGCCAGCTTCCGGCAGTAAGAGAAATACGCAGGGACACTTTTACAATAAAAGATAAAATAAATTATATCAGGCAGCGCCTGAGTATACGGAAAAGTCTGCGTTTTGACGAGCTTTTCGCTCACGATCGTACCCGAGGAGAGGTGGTAACCACATTTATGGCTATGCTGGAGCTGTGGAAAAACCGCTATCTGAGCATCACCCAAAATGAGTTGTTTTCCGACATAATTGTAACAAAAACGGAGGCTGCATAGGATGGAGATCAAAAGATTGGCATGCGCATTGGAGGCAATACTGTTTGTCACCGGCGAAGCAGTGAGCCAAAAGGAGCTGTGTTCGGCTTTGGGAGTGCAATATGCGGCTCTTGAGGAGGCTTTTGAGCTTCTGAAAGCCAAGTATTCGGGAAACAGCGGAATACTTTTTATGAATTACGGCGACAGCATGCAGCTTTCTTCAAATCCGGAATATCGCCGCGAGGTGGAGGATATGCTCAACCCCGTACAGCGCAAGTCACTGTCGCAGGCAAGCCTTGAGGTGCTTTCCATAATTGCCTACAAGCAGCCTGTAACGCGCGGTGAGGTGGAAGAGATACGCGGTGTAAAATGCGATTATTCCATCATGTGGCTGCTGCAAAAGGGGCTTATAAAAGAAGCAGGCAGACGCGATACGGTTGGGAAACCTATGCTTTTTGTCACAACAGATCTTTTTTTGAGACATTTCGGGCTGTCCGGCCTTGATGAACTGCCGGAGCAGCCGGAGATGCTGCTTTCGGATGCGGATATACCGGAGCAGGAATAATTTTCGGATTGCATCCGTTTGGGTATATTACAGCTGATATTGCGCACACTTTCCGGCGGAGGTGTGCGTTTTGCTTTTTTGGGTGCTTGGCGCTGTTTTTCTGCTTATTTCGGCATTTTTCGCCACATTTCGACTGAAAATACGAATTTGCGCGGCGGATGGGGAGGCGGCGGCAGAGGTAGGGGCGAGATTTTTATATTTTTTTGAGCCGGAGCGAATATTGTCGATTTGCAAAAAAGGCGGAAAATGGGGGCTTTTCGCGTTCGGTATTAAAATTGCGCCGGACTTTAAGAGAAGGAGGAGAAAAACAAAAACGCAAAAAAACAGTGAAAAAAGCGTAAAAAATGCCTCAAAAACCGTTAAAAAAAGTGCAAAAAAACGCTCAAAAACGAAGAGAAAATTTTTGGCGTGGCTTTTTAAGCATATAAAGGTGAGAAAGCTGAAAATCAAGGCCGTGATAGGAACCGGTGATGCGGCAAGCTCGGCTTTGATATGCGGCATTATCAATGCGGTGCTTTTTGCTGCGGCGGAGGCTGTTTGCAAACAGCCGGATATTGGAATAGGCTTTTCCGACAGGTTTGATTTCTGCTGTGATGCGGCTGCGGAAATATCGTTGTAGAGGCAAGGCAACCGTAAATATATTTTTGAAAGAGTTTTCAAAATGACAAGAAATGATATTGAATAATTTTCGTGAAATTTGCAGATATTATCCTTACGGTTAATTTGACCGAATATATTTTCGGAGTTGATGCAGTGATGGAAAGACAGCCGGTGGAAAGCGTAATGGATACAACGCTTGCGCATATCAAGGAGATGCTGGATGTGGATACGGTTGTTGGCAAGCCGGTATTCAGTGAAGGCGGAACGGTGATAATACCTCTTTCCCGTTTGGGAGTGGGGTTTGCAGCGGGGGGCGCACAGTACGGCGATAATAAAGGGGAGGAGTATCCCTTCGGCGGCGGAGGCGGCGCGGGAATGTCGGTAAACCCGTGCGGCTTTCTTGTGATAAACGGAGGAAACGCCAGCTTTTTGCCTGCGCAGCAAAGCGACGGTCTGGACAGGATAATGGGCGGGATGCCGCGTTTTATAGAGCAGCTTAAGGGGCTTATTTGCCTTTTCAGAAGCGGGGAGACGGATGAGGATGAAAAGGAGCAGTAGGCTGCGGCGCGCGGCATGCGCATGCGCGGTTATTACGGCGGTTGTCTTGGGTGTATGTTCTCCGGCTGCGGCAGCCTCGCCTGCTACGGCCGGAGCCTATTGCGTTATGGATGCGCAGACGGGTGAGGTGATATGTCAGAAAAATGCGTATGCCCGCATGGAGATGGCAAGCACCACAAAGGTGATGACTGCACTTGTAGCACTGGAAAATGCGCCGCTTTCCCTTACCGTGAGGATAACACGCGCCGAAGCGGGCACCGAAGGCTCCTCGATGTATTTAAGAGCGGGGGATGTGTATACGCTTGAGGATTTGCTTTTGGGAATGATGCTGGTTTCGGGCAACGATGCGGCACTTGCGGTTGCAAAAGCGGTGGCGGGAAGCGAAGCCTCCTTTGTGCATTTGATGAATGAAAAGGCACAGGAGATAGGAATGTGCGATACGCATTTTGATAACCCGCACGGACTGCATTCGCAACAGCATTACACATCGGCATATGATCTTGCTCTGCTGTGCGGATATGCTATGCAAAACGCCGAGTTCTGCCGTATAGTGGGCTGCAAAAGCGCCGGCATAAAAGAGCTTACGCGCGGCGAGACAAGAGTGATGGTGAACAAGAACCGCTTTATATATGCCTTTGAAGGGGCGGACGGAATCAAAATAGGTTATACGCGCCGGGCGGGAAGATGCTTGTGTGCTTCTGCCGGCAGAGACGGAAAAAGAATGATATGCGTGCTGTTAAATGATGCGGATTGGTTTGCTTCTGCCGCGGAGCTATTGGAGGAAGCTTTCAAAAACAAAAGGTGACTGCGGCATTTATAAACAGAAAATGCAAAAACACAATACTAAGGGGCGGCTGTTGCGGCGGCGTGACCTGCGGGGCGAGTTTTTGTTTACTTTATTGCGGGAATATTATATAATAATCGCAATGTAAAAGGTAAAAGCGGCCCGACGCAGGGCACGGCGCTTTTGACCGTAATAATGGCCGTGAGGCCTTTTTGAAAGAGGAAGCAATGGAGAGACTGCATAAGCTTATGGCGCGCTGCGGCGTGGCATCAAGAAGAAAATGTGAGGAAATGATCAAGGAGGGGCGGGTGAGCGTGAACGGAATTACGGTCACTCTGCCCGGAAGTCAGGCTGACCCGGTGAAGGATTGCATAGCCGTGGACGGCAAAGAGATAAAAGTACCCGCAAAGAAAACCTACATAATGCTCAATAAGCCGGACGCCGTGGTAAGCACGGCTATGGACCCTGAGGGGCGGAAAACGGTGCTGGACCGCGTGCCGTTTGAAGGCCGGCTGTACCCGGTGGGCAGGCTTGATTATCATACTCAGGGGCTTATACTGCTTACCGATGACGGCGATGCCGCATATCGCCTGACACATCCCAAATATGAAATTGAAAAGGAATATGTTGCCGTAATTAAGGGGGATATAACCCGTCATGAGCTGAACAAGCTTCAGGCGGGCGTGGTTATCGCCGTTCCCGAGGGCGAGGTGCGTACTGCGCCGGCAAAGGCGGCGGTTATAGGCCGTACGGAGCATACGGCAACGGTGAGCGTGATAATACACGAAGGCCGAAACAGGCAGGTGCGCCGTATGCTGGAGGCTGTCGGCAAGGAGGTATTAAAGCTTACAAGGGTACGGATGGGGGAATTGCAGCTGGGAAATTTGGCTGTCGGTGAGTGCAGGGAGCTTAACAGTGTTGAGATAGCCTATCTCAACAGGCTGAAATGACGCGCGTTATATGCTCTGACTGCGGCCGCGCATGCAATGCGGAGCGCACGGAGAAACAGGGAAAGGGCTTTTGCGGTTGTGGTCTGCTGCCGCGTGCGGCGCTTGCAAGAGCGCATTTCGGAGAGGAGCCTTGTATAAGCGGAAAGAGGGGAAGCGGAACCGTATTTTTCTGCGGATGCTCTTTAGGGTGCGTTTTTTGTCAGAATTACGAAATATCGCATGACGGCGCGGCGGGAAAGGAAATAACGCCGGCGCGTCTTGCGGATATATTCCGTGAGCTTGAGGATTCCGGCGTGCACAATATAAACCTTGTAAATCCCACGCATTACACATATGCGATCGACAAAGCCATGAGGCTGTACAGACCGGGGATCCCGGTGGTATACAATACCTCCTCCTATGACGGTAGCGCGGCCCTTGCAAGGGCTGCGGAGTGGACGGATATATTTCTTGCGGATCTGAAGCTGGTTTCGCCGTCAAGAAGCAGACGGTATCTTAAAGCGGAGAATTATCCCGAAACGGCCTTAAAGGCCATTGATGCAATGAAGCGTATGCAGCCAAAGGACGAGTTTGCATCGGACGGGATAATGCAAAGAGGCGTTATCGTGCGGGTGCTGGTATTGCCGTGCAATGCCGACCAGGCGCGCGCCTGCGGGCAGATGATAAAGGAAAGATGGGGCGCGGATACGGTAGTGAGCGTTATGAGCCAGTATTACCCGGCGGGAGAGGCGGCCGGAGGCAAATATCCGGAGATTGCGCGCAGAATAACGGCAAGAGAGTATGAAAGCGTATGCGCCTGCTTTTCGGATTTGGGATTTTCAAAGGGGTATTATCAAAAGCCGGACAGCGCGGACAGTGCATATACGCCGATATTCAACGGCGAGGGAATATAAAAGGGAATACATAAAGAGATAGCGGAGCAGCCGGCTGCACGGAACGAAAAAAGCGCTGAGGTGTGCGGCACACGGGCGGTGCAAGGGGACAGAACGGGAGAAAGGAGCATTTCGCAATGACGGAGGAAGCCGTTAAAATGCTTATGCAGCTTAACAAAGAGGGCTTTGACACGGCTGTAAAGCGGTATGAACTGCTTAGAGCGATAAGCTATGTTCAGCCGGTGGGGCGGCGGCAGCTTGCGCTGTATACCGGCCGCACCGAGCGTGAGGTGCGGGCGGAATGCGAGGCGCTGCGCGCTTCGGGGCTGCTGCGGGTGGAAAGCGCCGGGATGATAGTAAGCCGCAGCGGATACCGGCTGCTTGAAGAGCTGGAGGAAACGGTGCACAGCCTTACAAGCGCACAGCAGCCGGAGCAGGAATTGGTGCAGAAGTACGGGATAATGCGGGCGGACATTGTAAGCGGTGATTCCGATGCGCATTCGCTGGTAAGACGGGATATAGGGCTTTGCGCGGCCATGCAGATGCGGCAGTACATGAAGGAATATAATACCTTTGCCCTTACGGGCCATGAGATAGTAGGGCTTATGGCGGACGGGGGATATCCGCCGGATTGCGGACGGGGGGCGGTGCTTTACCCGGCGCGCACGGCGCAGATGAACAAGGAGGATACGGGAGCAAATTCCAATTGCGCCCGTTTGGGACGCAAGAGCGGAGCGGAATACAAGCTGCTGCACCTTGGGAGCAATCCCTCGCTTAACGAGCTGGAGCGGCGCTATCATGAGCCGGATGTAACGCATATCGTGGCCGCGGTGGAAAATGCCGATGTTTTGGTATCCGGCATTACGCCGCTTGAAAAAAGCCAGCTTTTTGCCTCGATGAGCGTGCGTGCGCAGGATCTGCTGATGCAGTCTAGCCCCTGCTGCGAGCTGCTTGGCAGCTTTATAAGAGAGGACGGAAGGCAGATAAACAATCCGCCGCTTTATTCCTTAAGCGTGGATGAGATAGCGCGCTTTCGGGTGTTTTTGCTTTTGGCATCGGGCGCACGGGAGACGGCCGGGATAAGGGCGATGATACGAAGATTTTCAAATGTGCATCTTGTGACGGATGAAAAGACCGCAAAAGCGTTATTGGAGTATGAGTAAAATCAGCTGCGCATGTAAATCGAAGGTCTGCGCCGGCACAGGCGGGGCGTTATGCGTTTCGGCAGGTAAACAAACGGTGAACAAATGCTTAAAAAAACAGCAGCATACGGCAAAAACGGCGATATCGATTGACTGAAATGCGCGAATGGGCTATTATATACGGCGGGTAGGAATATTTCGGGCTTATGGCATCGGATATTCCGAAAGCAACAAATAACAATTATAACCTGTAAGGAGTTGTAGAAATGAGTAAGAAAACAATAGAGGACATTTCCGTAAAGGGCAAGAGAGTTCTTGTTCGGGTTGATTTCAATGTGCCCCTGGATGATGAGGGCAATATTACCGACGAAACCAGAATTAAAGCGGCGCTGCCCACCATCAATTATCTTTTGGACAATTCCGCCAAGGTTATTCTGTGCTCGCACCTCGGAAGACCGAAGGGAGAATTCAATATGAAGTACTCCCTTGCACCCGTTGCAAAGCGTCTTAAGGAAATCTACGGCGAGGATAAAGTGACCTTTGCCTCCGATGTTATCGGACCCAGCGCGCAGGAGGCGGTAGCAAACCTTAAGGAAGGTCACATTGTGCTGCTTGAGAACCTTCGCTTTCACAAGGAGGAGGAGAAAAACGATCCTGAGTTTGCAAAGAAGCTGGCTTCCTATGCCGATATTTATGTAAATGATGCATTCGGAACGGCTCACCGCGCTCATGCCTCCACTGAGGGCGTTACCAAATATCTGCCCTCCGTTGCAGGATATCTTATCGGCAAAGAGCTTTCCGTAATGGGCGGCGCGCTTGAGCATCCGCAGAGACCGTTTATTGCCATTCTGGGCGGCAAGAAGGTGTCGGACAAGATAGGCGTTATCAATAATCTGCTGGATAAATGCGATGCGCTTATTATAGGCGGCGCAATGAGCTATACCTTCTTTGCTTCAATGGGGCTGAATACCGGCACAAGCATTGTGGAGAAGGACAAGATTGAGCTTGCGGGAGAGTTGATGAAAAAAGCCGAGCAGAAGGGCGTTAAGCTGCTGCTTCCGGTGGATTGCGTGGTTGTACAGGAGTTCGGCCCCGACGCTCCCAAGAAAACCGTTAAGCGCACGGAGATCCCGGACGGCTACGAAGGAATGGACATCGGGCCCGAGACTCGCGCAATTTATGCCGATATTATCAAAACGGCAAAGACGATTATTTGGAACGGCCCGATGGGCGTTTCGGAGTTTCCGAGATTTGCCGACGGCACCCGCGCCATTGCCGAAGCAATGGCGGCCAATACCGATGCGGTAACCATTATCGGCGGCGGCGATTCTGCTGCTGCGGTTGAGAAGCTGGGCTATGCCGACAAGATGACCCACATTTCCACCGGCGGCGGAGCAAGCCTTGAATTCCTTGAAGGACGCGAGCTTCCCGGCGTTGCGGCGCTGAACGATAAAGAATAAGATATTTGTTTCGGGGTAACGGCTGTTACCCCGAAGCTTTGCTTTTTTACAAAAGATTTTGCCACGGGCACAAAAGAAAGGTGATTTTTATGCGTAAAGCGATTATTGCAGGCAACTGGAAAATGAATAAAACCCCGGCGGAGGCTGTTGAGCTTATAAATGCGCTCAAGCCGCTTGTTAAGGATGCAAAGTGCGATGTTGTGGTATGCCCCAGCTTTGTATGCCTTGCCGCTGCCGCAGAGGCGGTGAAGGGCAGCAACATACATCTGGGCGCTCAGAATGTACACTGGGCTAAAAGCGGCGCGTTCACCGGCGAGGTATCGGCCGATATGCTTAAAGAGCTGGGTGTGGAATATGTTATCATCGGGCACAGCGAGCGCCGGCAGTATTTCGGCGAAACTGACGAAACGGTGAATAAGCGTGCCGCATTTGCGCTGGAGAACGGTCTTATACCGATCATTTGCGTGGGCGAGACGCTGGAGCAGCGCGAGGAGGGCATTGCGCTTTCCCTTGTGGCGGATCAGACGCGCAAGGCGCTTGAGGGCTTTACGGCGCAGCAGGTTGCGGGCATTGTGATAGCATACGAGCCGGTTTGGGCTATCGGAACCGGAAAAACCGCTACTAAAGAGGATGCAAACGAGGTTATTGCGCACATCCGCAAAACGGTGGCGGAGAAATTCGGAGAAGATGCGGCGCAGAAGATTCGCATACAGTACGGCGGAAGCATGAAGCCCGCAAACGCTGCGGAGCTTATGGCGATGAGCGACATCGACGGCGGTCTTATCGGCGGAGCGAGCCTTAAGGCCGAGGAGTTCTCAAAGGTGGTCAACTATTAAACCGCGCGGCAACATTTATTGAAGGTATTATCCGGCATATAGCAGATATATGCTCAGTGGGGAGTGAAAGATATGAGTAAAAAGACTACCGCACTTATTATTATGGACGGGTTCGGGATTACCGATAAAACCAAGGGAAATGCCGAGCTGGCGGCGGGAACGCCGAACCTTGACCGTCTGCGCAGCGAATATCCGTATGTGCAGATCGGTGCAAGCGGTATGGATGTAGGGCTGCCGGCGGGACAGATGGGCAACAGTGAAGTGGGGCATCTGAATATCGGCGCGGGCCGCGTTGTATATCAGAAGCTTACGCTTATAACAAAGAGTATTATGGACGGGGGCTTCTATAAGAAAAAATCTTTTATTGATATGATGCAGCAGGTGAATGAAAACGGCGGACGGCTGCACATTATGGGGCTGCTTTCCGACGGAGGCGTTCACAGCCATATCGAACACCTGTTTGCCGTGCTGCGGCTTGCAAAGCAGCAGGGAATAAAAGAGGCGTATGTGCATTGCTTTATGGACGGACGGGATGTGCCGCCTTCCAGCGGAGAGAAGTACATAGGCGAGCTTGAGGACTTTATAGCTAAGGAAGGGTACGGCAAAATTGCCACGGTTGAGGGCAGGTATTATGCCATGGATCGTGATAACCGCTGGGACCGCGTGGAAAAAGCATATAATGCGGTGGCGCTTGGCAAGGGCAACACGGCAAAGAGCGCGATGGAGGCCGTAAGAGAGGCTTATGGGCGCGGAGAAACCGATGAGTTCATAACGCCGTGCGTAGTGACGGAAAACGGCCGTTCGGTGGCTACGGTGGAGAACGGCGACGGTGTATTCTTCTATAATTTCCGTCCTGACAGAGCGCGTGAGATAACAAGATGCTTCATTGACAACAACTTTACCGGCTTTGAAAGAGAAAAGAAGAATGTTGTATTCCTTGGCCTTACGCAGTACGATGAGACCTTTACGGGCATTATCACCGGCTATACTCAGGAGGAGCTGCACATCTCCCTTGAGAATAATCTGGGCGAATATGTATCGAAAATGGGCAAAACGCAGGTTCGTATTGCGGAAACGGAAAAGTATGCTCATGTGACCTTCTTTTTTAACGGCGGTGTGGAAAAATGTAACGAGGGCGAGGACAGAGTGCTGGTGCCTTCGCCGAAGGTGGCAACTTATGATCTGAAGCCGGAAATGAGCGCATATGAGGTTTGCGATAAGGCGGTGGAGGCCATTCGCTCCGGGAAATATGATCTGCTTATTATGAATTATGCAAACTGCGATATGGTAGGACACACCGGCGTTATGGAGGCTGCCGAAAAGGCGGTGCGCACCGTGGATGAGTGCGTTGCAAGAGTTGTTGATGAGATTCTTGCTGCCGGCGGCAATGCTATTGTGACGGCGGATCACGGAAACGCGGAGCAGATGGTATATTACGATTCGGATATCCCCTTTACGGCGCATACGACAAACCCCGTGCCGTTTATTCTGGTGGATCCTGCAAGAAAGAATGTGCATCTGCGCAAGGACGGTAAGCTTGGAAATATCGCGCCTACGCTGTGTGAGCTTATGGGATTGCCGGTGCCCAAAGAAATGGATTGCGGCAGCATGATTGTTAAATGAGTTTTTAACGTTTTGTTTACTGAAAATTAACAGGAATAAACTCCCTTGGTGTTGAATTATTATATTAAGAAACACGAAGGGAGTTTTTTTATGAAGATACGGTACAATACAAAAGATCACGAACCCAGTGCAAGACTTAAAAGCGTCATTGAGAAAAAACTCGTAAAGCTGGACAGATTCTTCGTGGAGGAGCCGGAGGCCGAGGTTGTAACGCGATGCATTAAAAAGACCGCCATAATGGAGATTACGGTAAGCTGCCAAGGGGCGGTGCTGCGCTGTGAAAGACAGGGAGAGGATTTTTTTGCACTGACGGACGAATGTCTGGCGGTGCTGGAAAAACAGATAGTGCGGTATAAGGGCAAGCTGAATAAGCGCGTTAAGATGACGGAGGCAGCATCGGAGCAGGAGCCTGAGCCGATAGGGGAGCTTGTAAGAACCAAGAAAATAGAGCTTATGCCCATGAATGCGGAGGAAGCGGTTGCGCGTCTGGAGCTTTCCGACCACGATTTTTACATTTTTGAAAATGAGGATAACGGCCGGATATGTACCGTTTACAGAAGGAAGGACGGAAATTACGGATTACTTGAGCCGATGTAAGCTGCCGGATGCGGTAAGAATTACGGAAATCAAAAAATCATAAATACAGTGCTGCCGCGTTTTGCGAAAGGAAAGACATAAGGAGTGCCGATTCGGCACTCTTTTTTTCATTTACGCGTGCGCGGTATCATATCGTTTGATATGGGAAAATCAGAAAAGCATTTGTACAAGGGCGGGTGATTTTACGGAAAATCTGCGTTATGTACTGCCCGTGCGCATATCGGAAATGCTTTTTCAGACACCGCGGGATAAGCTGAATACGGTAAGCGAGCTGCGGCTGAGGATAGGCCAGCCGGTTATTGTGCGTACGGGATTTACGGAAAACGGACTGGGGGAAAGGGGATTGCAGAGAGAACCGGGAACGGTGTTTTCCGCTGCGGATGCACTGGCGTTTATGACAAGGATAAATGAGCATTCGCCGTATGCACATGCTCAAAGCATGCAGTCCGGTTTTGTTACCGTGCGCGGCGGGCACAGAATAGGAATGGGCGGACAGGCCGTATGCAGCGGCGGCAAGGTTTCGGGCATTGTGGGGCAATCCTGCTTTTGTATACGGTGCGCGCATGAGGTAAAGGGCTGCTTTGAGAAAATACGCAGCCTTGTGTTTACGGAAAGTGTGTGTTCCTGTCTGTTTTTTTCCCTGCCGGGAGGCGGCAAAACGACAATGCTGAGGGATTGCTGCAGGACTCTGTCGCGGGAGGGATACAATGTATCGCTGATAGATGAGCGCAATGAAATAGCAGCCTGCTGCGCGGGCGTGCCCACGCTTGACCTGGGAACAAGGTGCGATGTGCTGGCGGGCTGCCCCAGAAGCGAGGGAATGATGATGGCGCTGCGTACATTGGCGCCGGATGTAATAATTACGGACGAGCTTGGCGGCGAGAAGGACGCGGAGGCGGTGAGAGATGCCATTAACGGCGGAGTTGCGGTGATAGCCTCGGCTCATGCCGGAAGCATTGAAGAACTGAAGCGGCGGGGTTATGCAGACGGTATGGGCTTTGAGCGATATGTGTATTTGTCACGCGGCGCCGGAGGAACGGCTTTTCGGGTGTACGGGCAGGATATGAAGCCGCTTATAATGCGGGGAGGCAGAGTATGCTGTATATAAAGCTGGCGCTGTGCGCGGGGATCTTTGCGGCGTGCATTGTATTGCCGGCGCGTGCGGCGCGGACATACGGAGAAAGCGCGCACACGCTTAGGGAAATAGGGCAATTCATGCGTTTTTTAAGAAACGGTCTTATCCAGCGCAGGCCAGTAAAGGAACTGCTGGAGGAGATGAATTGCCCGTCGGAGCGTGTGGACAGATACCGAAAAGTGTGTGTGGAAAGCATGGAACGAGAGCCGGAGGAAAGGCTGGCAAGGCTGATGAAGGACGCGGTGCCCGGCCTTGAGCTGACAGGAAAATACGAACAGGCGGTATTACAGGAGCTGGAATATGCCGCAAGGGCATTGGAAAACGGCGATGCAGAAATCGCCTCAGAGCAGCTGGAGGCAGCCTATGAACGCCTTACGGAGCTTGCGGAGGAAGCGGATAGATGCTTTGAAAAGAAAAGGGAGCTGTACAGGCGTACGGGTCTTATAAGCGCGGCGGCTGTGTGCATGCTGATAATCTGACATGGATAGTACGGCGGAAAAACGGCAATACAGCAATACGTAGGCGGTGCGGCCTGTGCGATAGGCCGGACAAAACGCGCAGCGCGCGGGGAGCGGTTATGAACATTGATATAGTATTCAAAATAGCGGCCATCGGACTGCTTGTGGCGGTTTTGAACCAGCTGCTTACCAAAGCCGGCAAGGAGGATATTGCAATGATGACGACCATTGCGGGGCTTATATTGGTGATGCTTATGGTGATAAACATGGTATCCGGGCTGTTTGAAACGATAAAGCAGGTATTTGGGTTATACTGATGCGGGAAATATTGCAATTGGTGCTTTTTGCGGTGGCTGCGCTTGCAATGCTGGCTGCGGTGCGCCAGCAGAACAGAACATATGCGCTTATGCTGTCGGTAGCTGCGGGAGCGGCGCTTTTGCTGTATGCGCTGCCGCAGCTTGCGGCCGTTATAAAGCAGGCATCGGCGCTGGCTGCTGCTGCGGGCAGGGACACGGGAGCACGGCTGGGCGTACTGCTGAAGGCAGCGGCTGCTGCGCTCTTGGGAGAATGGGGCGTTAATATCTGCCGGGATGCAGGTGAAAACGCGCTGGGCTTCAAGCTGGAGACTGCGGTGAGGATATTGCTGATAGCATCGGCAATGCCGATATACGCAGAGCTGCTCTCCCTTGCCCTTGAGGTGCTGCGCGATGCCGGCGGAGGTTTGAGCGGATAAGAAGCGGACATGCGGCTTAATACGGCGTTATATGCCGTTTTTTGCGCAAAAGTTTCGGCAGCGGTGCCCGGAGATGATGAAAATAATGAAGGCTGTAAAGAAGAAATGGTCCGTCGAGTGCGGAAAAATCAGAATTTTGTTTGCTGTTTTTACGGCGCTGCTTATTGTGCTGCTTTGGGGCAGAACAGCCTGCGCTCAGGAAGAGAATGAAATATGGGAAAGGCTGCAGGGACAGCTGGATGCATTGGAGCTTGGCAGGGCAGAGGAGCTGTACATGCAGTACGGCAATGCGGGATTTTGCGATACCGTAAAGGCGATATTTGAAGGAAAATATGAAGCGGGAGGAACAGCACGGGCGCTGCTTGGGCTGATATTGCCCGAAGTAAGCTCTGCGATAGGTATATTTACGCTGCTGTATCTTTTGGCTGCCGGAATAGGCGCGGTGGAAAAAGCGGCGAGGACAGAGCGTTTTTCCGGCATTACCGGCAGCATTGCCTCCGGGGTGTTTGCCCTTATATTTTTCGGCGGATTTCTATCTCTGTGCAAACGGGCGGGACAGGCTGCGGCTTCCCTTAACGAGGTTACCGATGCCGTATTTCCGGCGCTTACCGCGCTGCTTACGGCTGCCGGGGGAAAAAGCACGGCGGCCGTTTTGAATACGGAGTGCCTTGCAGTATCCCAAAGTGTAAACAATGCCGTAAATACCGTTATAGTGCCGGTGATACTGCTGCTTTGCGTGATATTGCTTTTGGACTGCACGGTATCGGAAAACCGTTTTGACCGGGCTTTGGCCTTCGGTAAGAGCACGGCGGGATGGTGCGTAGGCATGATGTATACATTTTACGGTGCGGTGGTGGGCATACGGGGGCTTTCCGCCGCCTCATATGACGGCGTGGCGCTGCGGGCGTTCAGATATACGCTGGGCAGCTCCGTTCCACTGGCGGGGTCGTTATTGGGGGACGGTGTAAACCTGGCGCTTGCGGGCTGTGCGGCGGTAAAGAATGCGTTTGGAACAGCATCGCTGCTGCTTACGGTGTTTACGGTGCTGGCGCCGTTTTCCGCAGTGGTAGTGAATATGCTGGCGCTGCGGGCATTTACGGCGTTCTGCGGTGCATTTGCGCCGTCCGGGATAATACGCATGGCTGCCGGGGCGGCGGACCTGCTTAAGCTGCTTGCCGCAGTTATGCTGGGCGCGGGGCTTTTGACTCTTTCGATGATGGGCATCGCGATTTTTGCGGCAGGCGGAATATAGAGGAGAGCGGTGAAAGATGGAAAGATTTGTAGAAACGGCGGCGTCGTGTGTGGCTGCCGCAGCGCTTGCGGGCTGCGCGGTATATGTTATAGAGCAGCTGCTGCCGCAGGGGCGGCTTAGAGAATGCGTGCGGCTTATAGGCAGTGCAGTTATAGGAATAATTGTGCTGACATGCGCAAGGGATGCTGCGAATACTCTTACTGAAATAAAAACGGGAGAAAATACCGCGGTAATTATGTCGCGGCAGGCGGATATGGGGCTGGAAAAAGGAATAACAATTCAAATACATAATCAGGCGGGCTTCGGCAATGCGGATGTAACGGTGAGGGTGGCAAACGGACAGGCGGAAGGCGTGATTATATGTGCAAAAAGCGAGGATAATGATGATGTTATATCGTTTGAAGCAAGAAAGGAAGCGTTGGTGAGAATGCTTAAGATGCTTTATTCGGTAAAGGAAGAGAATATAGTAATTACGCGGGACTGGCTGTAACGGTGCGGGTATTTGATGAAACGGCCGATGCGTAAAGGAGGGATGACGGGTGAAGGCGGCAGAGATATGGGAAAAAATCAAAGGAAAAAAGAATATAAAAACAATAATTGCGGCGGCGGTGGGAGCGCTTATACTGCTTATTTATTTTATTCCTGGCAATACTGCGCAGGGGAAGACCGTGCAGAGCCGGAGTGAAATCGAAACAGGCGACGATGCGCAGAGGCTGGCCGAGGTGCTTTCCGGAATAAAGGGGGCGGGAAAGGTGGAGGTGATGATCACATATGAATCGGACGGCGAGCTGGTGCCGGCATATCAAAGGGAGGAAAACGAAAATCGTTCTTCAAACGGCACTCAGGAATCATATTCGCTAAGCAGCAGTAATAAAATAGTAACGGTCTATGAGCAGGGAACCACGACGGCGCTGATATTGATGAAAAAGAAGCCGCAGGTGAAAGGGGTGATAGTTATTGCGCAGGGTGCGTCCGATCTTACGGTGAGGATGAGCCTTAGTCAGGCGGTACGCACTGTGCTTCAGGTCAGCGCGGACAGAGTGGACATATTTGAAATGAAATAAAGAGGGTGTAGAGGTATGTTCAGAATCAATAAAAAGGTATTGGTAATTGCGGGGCTGGCGATATTGCTGGCGGTAACGGGCGTGCTTAACTGGAAATTTGCCGCCGATAAAAAGGCGCGTCAGCAGGCAGAGGGAAACGGCGGCACGGAGCAGACGGTAAGCAGCTTTGCCGATTTCCGCACGGAGCGTGAAAGAGTGCGCACTCAGGAGCTTACGAGCATAGACAGTATAATCAACAATGAAAACACCGACACGCAGACATTGGCGGAGGCGCAGAAAATGAAGCTGGAGCTTACGGACACGATGGAGAAGGAGCTGCTGATAGAGGGGCTGCTTAAGGCAAAGGGCTTTGAGGATGCCGTTATTACCATCAGCGACACGGCGGTTAATGTTATCGTAAAGCAAAAGGATCTGACAAAGCAGCAGGTAGCCCAGGTGCTGGAGATTGTGCTCAGAGAAGCGGGGGATATAAGCGCCGAGAATGTTAAAATATCCGAAGCAGCATAATACTTAAAGCTGCATGAAAATGCCGGACAAAATGCGGGCGGCGCGCTGATTGCGGCAGATGACGAAAAAAAGAGTGCATAAGCACTCTTTTTAACATTCGGCATTATTGATCAGATGGTGCGCTGCACCTTGCCGGACTTCAGGCATGAAGTGCAAACACAAACACGCTTTTTGGTACCGTTTACAATAGCGTTTACCTTCTGTACATTGGGCGACCAATGGGTTCTGGTATGTCTCTTGGAGTGGCTGACATTGTTGCCAGACATAACACCCTTGCCGCAGATTTCACAATACTTTGCCATAACGCACACCTCCTTTAGGTATGTTGTAATCAAAACTCAATGGACATAATATATCACTGATGCGTATTTTTTGCAAGGGTTTTTTAGCAATATGCTGAAAAATAAGCATTCGGAACTGATTTATAGGCGCAACGGACGAAATAAACGGGGAAAGCATGCAAAATACTTGCAATAATTGCGGAATTGAATTAAAATACAATCGTATTCATATATCATTATCGGCAACAGTGTATTTACATCGGAAGGAGATTGAAACCTATGGCGATAAAAACCACGAATCAATACGGCTCCGTTTGTGTGGCGGACAATGTTGTTGCTACAATTGCAGGCCTTGCGGCAATGCAGTGCGCGGGCGTTGTGGGGATGGCTACACAGGGCGCGGCGGAAGGATTGGCCGAGCTGCTTAAGATCGACAGCCTTACAAAAGGCATCAAGGTGAACACGGAAAACAAGGATATTACCGTGGATATAAACATAATAGTAGAGTACGGTGTGTCCATGGCGGCGGTGGCGGAGAATGTGATAGCTACCGTCAGTTACAGCATAAGGTCTATGACAGGGCTTGAGGTGGCGGCGGTGAACGTCAATATCAAGGGAATCCGCGTCTGAGTTGGAGGAGCAAAGTGAAGGATAATATGATTGACGGCGCATCACTGAAGGAGTGTCTGGTTGCTGCTGCCTCTGCGCTGGAGGCAAAAAAGCAGCGATTGAACGATCTTAATGTTTTTCCGGTTCCCGATGGGGATACGGGCACGAATATGTCGCTTACCATGAAATCCGTGCTCAAGGATGTACAGGCGGTAAGTGATATTACGGTTTCCAATATCAGTGCCGCGGCAAGCCGCGGCGCGCTTAAGGGAGCAAGGGGAAACAGCGGCGTTATTCTCTCGCAGCTGCTGCGCGGTATGGCGGTGCCTTTGGCAAGCGCGGAGCTTATTGACGGCATGCTGTTGGCTGCGGCTATGCGTCAGGGCGTGGAGATGGCCTATAAGGCCGTGATGAAGCCCAAGGAGGGCACTATCCTGACGGTGGCGCGCGTGGTTGCCGATGCCTGCCAGAGCGAAGCAAGAAGAAGCAACAGCGTATATTCGGTTATTGATACGGCGCTCAGCGAGGGCGCAAAGATACTTGCGCAGACCACCGAAATGCTGCCGCAGCTGAAAAAGGCGGGAGTGGTGGACGCCGGCGGTCAGGGGCTGATGTTCATATATGAAGCCTTTTCCAAGGTGATACACGGCGAGTATATTCCCGATGCCGAGGAAGAGTCGGAGCAGGGAGTTATACAGTCCAATCCCGCGCAGTGGCAGAGTGATGAAAACGACCTTGAAAACATTACCTTTGCATATTGCACAGAGTTTTTTATAAAGAACCTGTATGATTTTGTAACGCAGAAGGACATTGATAAGCTGCGCAATATGCTGAGCAAGATCGGAGATTCGCTGGTTGTGGTGGGCGACCCGGAGCTTGTAAAGGTGCATGTGCATACAAATACGCCGGGAAAGGCTTTGCAGTATGCCATACAGCTGGGCGAGCTTGACGGAATCAAGATAGAAAACATGGTTATCCAGCACCGCGAGATAATGGCGAAAAAGGCGGAAAACCGCAAAGCCATCGGCATAAGTGCGGTTGCGGCCGGAGACGGTCTTGCGGCTGTATTCAAGGATATCGGTGTGGATGATATCATTGAGGGCGGACAGACGATGAATCCTAGCACGGAGGATATTCTTAATCAGGTAAAGGCGATAAATGCCGACTCCGTTATCATTTTGCCGAATAACTCCAATATAATTCTTGCTGCGCAGCAGGTGCAGGAAATGACGAAGCAGCAGGTTTATGTTGTGCCCACAAAGAGCATCCCGCAGGGAATAGCCGCTATGCTTGTGTATAATCCGGAGGCGGACGCAAAGACGAACTACGAAAACATGTGCGGCGCCATAAGCGAGGTGAAGACAGGGCTTGTGACCTATGCGGTAAGGGATACGGTGGTGGACAATCAGCCCATTGCGCAGGGCGACATTCTCGGCTTGTATGACGGAAGCATTGTAAAGGTGGGCAAGGATGTAAATACCGTGGCAGGCGAGCTGGTGCGCGCTATGCTTACGGCGGATAATGACCTTGTATCTGTTTATTACGGCGAGGAAGTCACAAAGGAGCAATGCGACAGCCTGAGCGAGAGTCTTGGCGACATTGATGCCGATGTGGAAACCTTCAACGGCGGGCAGCCGCTGTATTATTATATAATATCGGTGGAGTAGATTTGAATGCGGCTTGTGTTCTTAAAGGCTTATAGGGCGTAAAAGGACAAAAATAAATATTCGTTTTTTTCGGCGCGGTACCTGTTTTACGGGTACCGCGCTGCTGCTTTTAACTAAAGGCATATGTATGAGCTGTGCGGCATATTATTCTTATACGGAAACGCAGCGACTCGCGGCGAAGGCGGCGGGTGCCGGGATGATTTTTTGTTCGCTGCTTCGCAAGGGAGGCGCGTAGAGGAATATATGGACGGAAACATGCACGCAAACAGGGGCAAAACAAATAAAAGCAGAACGGCGGCAAAGGCGGTCTGCACCGTGCTTGCGGCAGTGACGGTAACGCTTGTGGCCGTATGCTGCAATAAGGTGCTTAATGTCGGGGTTCGGGATATGCTGGATTGTGACCTTGATATGCGGGGAATTGTTGAATGCGCGGGAATAACGCTGCCGGAAAGGCGGGGAGATACTGCCGTAAGCGGCGGGGCGGCGGTGGAAATGTTTTATCCGCCGGTTGAGGGCGAGGTATGTGCGGGTTTTGAAGCCGGCAGCTGTACACAGTATATCTGCGGAATAATCAGCACGGTAAAGGCTCCGTGCGGCGGAAGGGTAAGCGATGTTTTTATGCTGGACGGCCGCTGCGGAGTGTGCATTGAAGCGGCGGGCGGAGTGAGGATAATACTGCGAGATATGGAAAGGGTGTTTGTAAAAAGCGGCCAAAGCATAAGCAGAGGGCAGATAATAGGAAGCGCGGGCAGCAGCGGAGAAATACGGGTGGAAGCGATGAGAAACGGCGAAGCCGTGGATTTTGAAAAGCTGTTGGGATAGTTTGTTCGTGGAAAGAAATTATCCGAGGGAGAAAAATATGAAGCTGTTTAACATAAAGGGCGTACTTATAAGAATAAATCCGCTTTTGCTTGTGCTTACGGCGGCGTGGATAATTACGGGGTATTGGACAACTGCCGTTGTTATCTATGTGCTGCTTATTCTTCATGAATTAGGGCACGCGATGGCGGCCGCAGCCTTCGGAGTGCGGATATATGAATTGGAATTGCTGCCCTTCGGAGCCTGCGTAAGGATGGAAAATGTATTTGAGGGGCATCCGTTAAAAGAAAGCATAATTGCGGCAGCAGGCCCGGTCACAAGCCTTATGTGCGCGGTTTCGGCCTGCGCGTTATCGGGATATTTTCCCGCCTTTATACCTGAGCAGCTGAAGCTTGCCGAGCGCTTCGGGCTTATTACGGCAGTATTCAACCTTTTGCCGGTGCTGCCCCTTGACGGGGGCAGAATATTGCGTGCGCTTATAAGCCGCAAGTGCGATTTCGGCAGAGCGACGCGCATTGTATCGGCTATGGGCATGACGGCGGGGGCCGGCTTGTTTTTATGGGGTGTGTATGAGATATTTAACGCAGCGGCAAACCCTATGCTGCCTCTGCTTGGGGTGTTTCTGTTTTTTTCCGCACTGGAGCAATACAGGCAGGGAAGATTTGAGCTGGCTAAGTATTTGCTTGACAGAGAAAGAACGCATAATAAAAGCGATACTTTATATGTAAAGGAATTGGCAATAAGAGATAACATGCCGCTCTCCGGCGCGCTGCGTTTGCTTAAGGACCCGGACAGATATTATGTTTTTCGCGTGCTGGACGACGATATGCGCATAAGGGGCAGTTTTGACGAGCAGCAGCTTAAAAGCTGTATTTCGGATGCGGGATGCGCAGACAGCACTGCCGGCGAGCTGGTGCGCACTCAATGCAATGAGGGCTGTAATGCAGGAAAAAGCGAAGGCATTTGCAGCTGTTAAAGAGGATTGCTGTTGACCGTATCGGAATTTGCGGTTAAAATAGTATACAACACACAAAAGAAGGGAAGATACTGCCGATGTCCGTTCTTGAGGAAATATTGAACCGGGTGGAAAAGCCGGCACGGTATACTGGGGGAGAGCTGAACAGCGCACACAAGGAAAAATATGATGTGCGGTTTGTTTTTGCATTTCCGGATACATATGAAATAGGCATGAGCAATCTGGGAGGCAAGATAATATATCATACCCTTAATCAAAGAGAGGACACGCTCTGCGAAAGGGTATATGCACCGGCGCCGGATATGGAAAAGGAGCTGCGGGAAAACGGGGTGGAGCTTTTTTCGCTGGAAACAAGGCGCAGCATAAGGGAAGCGGATCTTATTGGCTTTACGCTTCAGTATGAGATGAGCTATACCAATATCCTTAACATGATGGATATGGCCAATATTCCGCTGTATAGCAAGGAACGGGAAAACGGCGAGTATCCGTTTATATTTGCGGGCGGTCCGTGCGCATATCATGCGGAGCCATTGGCGGATTTTTTTGATTTTTTTGCTTTGGGCGACGGCGAGGACGAGCTTCACGATTTGGTGGAGGTATATAAGCAGTGGAAGGCAGCGGGAACGCCGAGAGAGGATTTTCTTTTAAGGCTTTCAAGGGTTCCCGGATTTTATGTGCCGTCTTTTTACGATATAAAATACAATTCCGACGGCACGGTGGAAGGAATATATCCTAACCGCGAGGGAGTGCCCGCTCAGGCGGTGCGCAGGGTGGTGAAGGATTTTGACAATGCCTTTATACCCACGGCGTTTGCCGTGCCCTTTATCGAAACGATACACGACAGAATAACAATAGAAATATGCCGCGGATGTACCCGCGGGTGCAGATTCTGTCAGGCAGGGTACATATACCGCCCGGTAAGGGAACGCAGCGTGGATACCATACGAAAAGCCGCGCAGGAATCCGTAAAGAACACGGGCTATCAGGAAATATCGTTATCGTCGCTTTCCGCGGGTGATTACAGCCATATAAAGGAGCTTACGGCGGCTTTGTCGAAGGATTTTGAGGGCAGACATGTTTCCGCCAGCCTTCCCTCGCTTCGTCTTGATTCCTTTGACCCGGATTTTGTATCGGACGAGATGCGGCGCAGCAGCCTGACATTTGCGCCGGAGGCGGGCTCGCAGAGGCTGCGGGATGTAATAAATAAAAATGTTACGGCGGAGGATTTCGAGCGCACGATGCGCGGGGCATTCGGCGCGGGATATTCTGCGGTAAAGCTGTATTTCATGCTGGGACTTCCGGGAGAGACCGATGAGGATATTGCGGGAATAGCTGCTCTTGCGAAACGCTGCACTGAGATTTACGGCGAAATGAACGGCAGCCTCAGGGGGCTGAGAGTGGTGGTATCCACAAGCTTTTTCGTTCCAAAGCCTTTTACGCCCTTCCAGTGGTGCGCGCAGAATACCGAAGAAGAGCAGACGCGAAAACGCAGGTATCTTGAGGGGCTGCTTCGCCCTATAAGAGGGGTACAGTATAAATATCATGAAAGCAAGGTTTGCTTCATAGAAGCTGCACTGGCCCGCGGCGACAGAAGAATGTCCGGCGTGCTGTACAGTGCCTTTCAGAAGGGCTGCAAAATGGACGGCTGGAACGAATATTTCAATTATTCCAAATGGCTGGAGGCCTTTGAAGAATGCGGGCTGACACTGGAATTCTATGCCGCCAGAGAGCGCCCGCTTGATGAGGTTCTGCCGTGGGATACGGTTTCCTGCGGGGTGGACAAGCGTTATTTCAAAAGCGAATACGAAAAATCGCTGAAAGCACAGACCACGCGCGATTGCAGAAACGGCTGCACCGGCTGCGGAATGAGCAAGCTGTTGGGAGGAAAATGTCCATGCGAGCAATGATGTGTTTTAACAAGGGGGAAAACATTCGGTATATATCCCATCTTGACATTCTGCGTCTTTTTCAGCGCGCCGCAGTACGCGCGGAGCTGCCAATGAGCTATTCTCAGGGGTATAATCCGCATATGCTTATAGGCTTTGCCTGTGCACTGCCCACCGGCGCGATGTCGGAGGCGGAATACGGCGAGCTTACGCTCAGCTGCGAGCTTGAGTGCGAAGAAATAATGAAAAGACTCAATGCCGTGCTGCCGCTTGGGTGTAAAATATCGCTGGTGAAGCGTTTACCGGAGAACTATCCAAGCCTAATGGCGATTGTTGCGCGGGCTGAGTACAGGATAGAGATTATTGACAAAGGGGCAGACAGGCTGATTGCGGAGCTTGTGGAGCACACTAACGGCTTGACTGAAGTAATGGTGAACAAAAAGACGAAAAAGGGCATGAAGCTTACGGATATCAAGGGAATGATATATTCTCTTGAATACAGAGACGGCGCCGTATACTGTGAGCTTGCTGCGGGAAACAGCGTGAATTTGAGGCCGGATACGCTTATGGAGTATTTCAGGGATCAGATGGATTGCTTTCCCGCATATCGGATATACCGTACCGGCATGATGCTGGAGCACGGCGGGCTTTTTGACGCAGCAATGGCGGGGGAGGAGCGGGCGTGACGGAACTGATTGCCGATATACAGCCCTGCGGAAGCCGCATAGCTCTTTTGGAAAACGGCGAGCTTGCGGAGTATCATGTAGCGCTTAGCGGCGGGGAAACATTGGTTGGCAGTATTTACAAGGGCAAGGTGGAAAATGTTATATCCGGCATGCAGGCGGCGTTTGTAAATATCGGTCTTGAGCGCAATGCGTATTTGTATGCGGGAGATGCCGCAGGCTATGAAGGCGGAGAATGGACAAAGGGCACGCTGCCTATAAACAAGGTTGTTCATCCGGGCGAAGAAATAGTGGTACAGGTAATAAAGGATCCCGTGGGCGATAAGGGCGCGCGTGTGAGCATGGAGATAACCGTTCCGGGAAAAAGCCTCGTGTTCATGCCGTTTGAGAAATATGTCGGCGTATCCCGCAAAATTGAAGATGAACAGGAAAGGGAGCGGCTTAAGCGGCTTATTCAGACACGGGCGCCCGGACGGGGCTGCATTGTGCGTACTGCGGCGCAGGGGTGCCGGGAGGCGCTGTTAACGGAGCTTGAGCAGCTGGAAAAGCGCTGGGAAAGAATAGAGAAAAGTATTTCGCTTAAGAAGGCGCCGTGTCTGGTTCACAGTGAGGAGTCCCTGATAATGACGGCGTTTAGGGATATTTTCAACAAAAAAACAGACAGATTTGTAATAAATGACCCGGAAGCGTTTGCTCTTATAAAGGAAACGGCGCAAATACGGACGCCGGAGCTTAAAAACAGAATTGAGCTTTATAACGGCCCTGACATTATGGCGCATTATCAGCTTACGGGCAAGCTGGATAGGCTGCTTGACAGAAAGGTGTGGCTGGATTGCGGCGCGTATCTTATTATCGACCGTACGGAAGCACTTACGGTGATAGATGTTAATACGGGCAAGTTCACGGGTAAAGTAAATCTTGCGGATACGATACTCAAGACGAATCTTCAGGCTGCACGCGAAATTGCTCGGCAGCTTCGGCTGCGGAACATAGGCGGAATCGTGATAATAGATTTTATCGATATGGAAAATGACGAGCAGCGCGGGGCGGTGCTGGAGGCGCTTAAGCAGGAGGCCGGAAAGGATCGTGTCAAAGTGAATATTGTAGGCTTTACGGGGCTGGGGCTTGTGGAGCTTACAAGAAAAAAGACAGAGCAGAGCCTAAGTGCCGTGCTGGAAAAAACATGCCCATGCTGCGAGGGGCGGGGAAGCGTTAGCGATATAAAAGCGCAGGCATGGCGTCTGAGAGAAAAGACGGAGCGGGCGCTTTGGGATAAAAGCGGGGTATGCGCCGTAATTTATACCGATAATGAAACGGCGCAGCAGCTGAAAAGGGAAAACGATGAATTTCCCATGCGCACGGGCGATTGCGGCGTTTATGCGGTTATGCACGAAAACGATGCGCAGAGGGTATGCCTTATATCAAGTGCCGAGGCGGAAAAGCTGGAAAAAAACGCTGCGGGGAGCATTACGGTGATTAAAGCGGTGCACGCCGACACAGGCGATGCTCAATAGGGTGCATAAGCCGAGGTGAAAACAGATTATAAAACGGAATACGGACGATGTCCGTATTCCGTTTTTGCAGGTATTCGCGGTGCTTTGCTGCCGCGTTATGCGATATAATAGCGCATAAAACACACAGGCTTTGTTTGGGCTTTATTCGGACATTGCACGGCATATTCTTTTTTCAAGCAGACTTACAAAGTAGTACATTATTCCCGCAAGAATACACAGTATTACAATGCTGGCCATTACAAGATCAAGCCGGAAAACCTGACCGCCGTATACCAGCAGATATCCAAGACCGTTTTTTGAAGAAAGAAATTCGCCTACAATAACTCCCACCCAAGCCATTCCCACATTGATCTTAAGGGTGGACATTATGGCGGGGATACTGGAGGGGAGAACCGCCATTGTGAATATACGGCGCTTGTCTGCGCCTAAAGAGCGCAGCAGAAAAACCTTTTCCGGATCGACCTCAAGGAAGCCGTTAAGCATTCCGATAACGGAAACCACAATGGAGATAAGCAGTGTTATGGTAACGATCGCACCCATGCCCGAGCCTATCCATACGATGATTATGGGCCCTAAGGCGATTTTCGGCAGGGCGTTTAACACAACAAGATAAGGGTCGGCAACACGGCGCGCCGTTTCGCTGCTCCACAGCAGTAATGCAATTAAAAAACCCAGTATGGTTCCGGCTGCAAAACCGATAAGCGTTTCCGCAACAGTAACGCCTATATGAACAAACAATGTTCCTTCTTTAAAAAGGTTGATTATTGTTTTTATGCAGCGCGTGGGAGAGGATACGATGAACGGATCCAAAACACCAAGGCGGGTGAGTGCCTCCCATAAAAGCAGAAATACCGCACAGAGAGATATGCGCAGAAAAGTTATGGTGCGGCGATATCTCCTGCGTCTGCGAAGATACTCCTGCCTTTGCGGGGAAACAGATTGTTCGTTTTTCATTTTTATAACCTCGCTGTTCAATGCTTCTTTTTGCATTTGCCGCTATCGCTCAAATGCGACCATATGATTTCAAAATACTCCGAAAATTGCGGGCTGCGCCGCTTTTCCGGCACACTGTTTCCGTCCAGCTTTATATCTACTGTTGCGCAAACGGAAGCCGGACGGCTGGAAAGCACGATTATGCGGTCGGAAAGACTGATTGCTTCCGATATATCGTGAGTTACAAGTATCGCAGTTTTATTGCGGCGGCGAATTATGCCGGCAATATCGTCGGAGACACGGATGCGCGTTTGGTAGTCAAGGGCGGAGAAGGGCTCGTCAAGCAGCAGCAGGCCGGGATCCAGCGCAAGGGTGCGCACAAGCGCGGCGCGCTGGCGCATGCCGCCGGAAAGCTCGCGGGGATATTTTGAGGCGAAGGCGGCAAGGCCGTAATCTTCCAGCATGAGCCGGACATTCCTGCGGTTTTCCGGCGTGTTTATATGCCGCACCCGAAGTCCGAGAGAAACATTTTCCTCCACGGTGCTCCACGGAAAAAGCTGATCGTGCTGAAGCATATAGCCCACATCGGAAAGCGCACCGCTCAGAGGGGCGCCGTTATAAAGCACGCGCCCGTCGGTAGGCTTAAGAAGGCCGGATATTATGGAAAGCACGGTGGATTTTCCGCATCCGGAGCTGCCCACGATGCTGACAAATTCATTTTTATATACCGAGAACGAAATGCTTTTAAGGGCCTCGATCTCGCCGGATGGCGTATTGTATTTCATGGATACATTTTCAAGCTTTATAAGCTCATCGCTGCTGCCGCAAGCATGCTTTACGGCGGGCGGCGGAAAAAGAATTGCATTTTCGGAATTCAAATAATATCACATTCCTTTCGCGGACCGGGCAAAAACCGGATGGGTACAGGCCGGGAATTGTTTACCGGGATAATCATCTGCATGGCAGCGGAATAAGCATGCAGCCGGAAATAAAATGACGGCAGCATGAACAATGCCGTACCACGGATACTATATAATATTCGCAGCAAAAGCCGCCGTGCGGAATTATTGCGATATATGAAACGAAACGGCGAAAAACCGTGATGACTGCGCGGAAACGATATAAAAATTGGCTTGACAGAAACGGTGCATTTATTTATAATTATGCAGAAAACGCACCCATGATTATTTGCGTGCCTTGTTGAACGAGCCGTTTTGTGTCATGGGGAGGTAAAAAACAAGGAGGAAGACAAAATGTCAGTTATCTCAATGAAGAGTCTGCTGGAAGCAGGCGTACACTTCGGTCATCAGACCCGCAGATGGAACCCCAAAATGGCTCCCTATATTTTTACGGAGCGCAACGGCATCTATATCATCGATCTTCAGAAAACCGTTAAGAAGGTTGAGGAGGCCTACAATTTTGTTAAGGAGTCCGTTGCAAACGGCGACACCGTTCTTTTTGTAGGCACCAAGAAGCAGGCGCAGGAGTCCATTGAGCAGGAAGCTCTCCGCTGCGGTATGTATTATGTTAATCAGCGTTGGGCGGGCGGTATGCTTACCAACTTCCGCACCATTCAGACCCGCATTGCCCGTTTGAATGAAATCGAAGAGATGGAAAACAGCGGTCAGATGGCTCTGCTGCCCAAAAAGGAGCAGTCCAAGCTGGCTAAGGAGAAGGCGGAGCTTATCAACAACTTCGGCGGTATCCGCAACATGAAGAAGATCCCCGGCATTATGTTTGTTGTTGACCCCCGCAAGGAGCACAATGCAATTCACGAGGCCAAGAAGCTGGGCATTAAGGTAATCGCCATTGTGGATACAAACTGCGATCCTGACGATGCAGACTACATTATCCCCGGCAACGACGATGCTATCCGAGCAGTAAAGCTTATTGCCGGCACTATGGCAAATGCCGTTATCGAGGCAAACCAGGGCGAGAGCATGTATGAGGGCGAGCCGGAGGCTCAGGAAGCAGCAGAGGCTGCTCCCGAGGCTGAGGCCGCAGAGGCTCCTGCCGAGGCATAAAAAGAACCTTCGGGCTCTTTAACGCGGGAGCCGGATCGGCTCCCCGTTTTTTATCTGCCGCCAAAGGCGGCGGACATTATAAATTATGAAAGGATCAGGTGAAGATAATGGCTGCATTTACGGCACAGGATGTTAAGGAACTGCGCGAAAAAACCGGCGTAGGTATGATGGATTGCAAGCGCGCGCTTGTTGAGGCTGACGGCGATATGGAGGAGGCTGTAAAGGTTCTCCGCGAAAAGGGTCTTGCAGCAGCGGCAAAGAAGGCCAGCCGCATTGCCGCGGAAGGCATTGTGGAATCCTATATACACCTTGGCGGAAAGATCGGTGTTCTGCTGGAAGTTAACTGCGAAACCGATTTCGTGGCAAAAACCCCTGAATTCAAGAGCTTTGTTCACAGCATAGCAATGCATATTGCTGCCGCTAAGCCCCTTTTTATCTCCCGCAGCGAGGTTCCGGAGTCCAGCGTTGAGGAAGAAAAGGAGATAATCCGCGCGCAGGCGCTCAATGAGGGCAAAAAGGCTCAGTTTGTAGATAAGATTGTAGAGGGCAGAATCGATAAGTTCTATAAGGAAATATGTCTGCTTGAGCAGAGCTATATTATCAATCCCGAACAGACCATCGAGCAGCTGCTTAACGAGCAGATTGCAAAGATAGGCGAGAAGATTTCCATTCGCCGTTTTGTGCGTTGGGAAATGGGCGAAGGCCTTGAAAAGCGCAAGGATGACTTTGCTGCCGAGGTTATGAGCCAAGTAGTTTGATTTTATCAATAAAGCGGGTAAATCCCGCTTTTTTTATGATGTCAACAGGTAAATGCGGAGCAAACGGAAATGCTGCTGCACATGCGTTTTTGCACAAAAGCAAAGGGGAGAAATATATGGAGCCTATATATAAAAGAGTTATACTTAAGATCAGCGGGGAGGCATTGGCCGGCGAAAACGGAACCGGAATAAACCAAAGCGTAATTTCCGCGGTGGCCGACCAAATCATTGAGGTTTCGAAGCTGGGCGTTGAAGTGGGTATTGTCATAGGAGCGGGCAATATCTGGCGCGGCAGACAGGGAACCGATATGGACCGTTCCACGGCGGACTACATGGGAATGCTGGCAACCGTTATTAATTCCCTTGCGATGCAGGACGCGTTGGAGAAAAAGGGCTATCCCACACGGGTGATGACGGCTATTTCAATGCCGGAAATTGCTGAGCCCTATATCAAGCGCAAGGCTATAAGCCATTTGAATAAAAAGCTTATAACCATTTTTGCCTGCGGTCTTGGGTGCCCGTTCTTTTCCACCGATACAACGGCGGCGCTCAGAGCGGCGGAAATTGAGGCCGATGTTGTGCTTATGGCAAAGAACATCGACGGAGTATATGAGGGCGACCCCCGGAAGGATCCCTCCGTGCGCAAATTCCGCACACTTAAATTCCTTGATGTGCTGGAAAAGGGGATACAGGTTATGGACAGCACGGCGGTTACGCTGTGCATGGATAATAAAATACCGCTTAAGGTATTTGCGCTTGCAAACCAAGGCAGCATAGTCCGTGCGGTATGCGGACAGGATGACGGTACCACGGTGTCGTCGGACTGTGTTACGGAGCTTTACTGACGAAAGAACAGAGCCGGGATATTCTGCCGCTGTGCCTTTTTGTGCACGGCGGCATTTTTTACTTGAAAAAGTCTGATATATTTGATATTATATATATACTATTGTATGTATAAATCGTGAAGGGAGCCGACAATATGGCACAGGAACTGAAAACAATCGAAAAGAACACAGCGGATAAAATGGGAAAAACCATTTCGGCGCTTAAAGAGAGACTGGCAACGGTGCGTGCGGGCAGAGCAAATCCACAGGTGCTTGATAAGCTTACGGTTGAGTATTACGGAGTGCAGACTCCGATAAATCAGGTGGGCAGTATTTCGGTTCCTGAGCCGCGCATGCTGCTTATTTCCGTTTGGGATTCATCGGTGCTCAAGGAAGTGGAGAAGGCAATTCTTAAGTCGGACCTTGGCCTGAACCCCACAAACGACGGCAAATGCATACGCCTTGTATTCCCGGAGCTTAACGAGGAGCGCCGCAAGGAGCTTGTAAAGCAGATTAAAAAATACGGTGAGGACAGCAAGATCGTAATACGCAATCTCAGAAGAGAGGCAAACGATGCTGCAAAAAAGCTTAAGAAAGATAACACCATTACGGAAGACGAGCTTAAGAAGAACGAGGAAAACATTCAGAAGCTGACGGATACGCATATCAAAGAGATTGATACCGTTTGTGCTGCCAAAGAAAAGGATATAATGGAAGTTTAATGCATGAACAACGAAGCTGATATAAGATCCGCCCTGCCGCGCCATATTGGCCTGATTATGGACGGCAACGGCAGATGGGCCGCAGCAAAAGGAAAGGCGCGTTCCTACGGTCATCGTGCCGGCGTTAGCGCACTGAGAAGCATTATCAGCCACTGCGGCGATCTCGGAATTGAATATGTAACCGTTTATGCTTTTTCCACCGAGAATTTCAAGCGAAGCTCGGATGAGGTGGGAACGCTTATGGCGCTGCTTTCGGATTTTCTTACAAACGATCTTGATTTTATAATCGGAAAAAATGTAAGGCTCAGGGCCATCGGCGAAACGGAGCGCTTTTCCGCAATGCTTGCAAAGCAGATACGCAGAGCGGAGGAAAGAAGCAAAGACTGCACCAAAATGACCCTTAACATTGCCCTTGCATACGGCTCAAGGGCGGAACTTGTGCGGGCTGCGCGCATATTGGCGCAAAAGGCGGTAAGCGGCGAGATAAAGCCGGAGGATATAACGCAGGAAATGCTTGCCGAACAGCTTTATACGGGCGGTGAGCCGGACCCGGATCTGATAATCAGAACAAGCGGGGAGATGCGCTTATCCAATTTTATGCTTTATCAGGCGGCGTACTCCGAGCTTTATTTTACGCCGGTTTTGTGGCCGGATTTTACTCCGGAGGAGCTGGACAAGGCAATAGAAGATTACAGAGGGCGCACCAGGCGCTTCGGAGGTGTTTGATGTCCGGAATTAAAATCGGAACGGCGCGTATTCTTACCGGCATAGGGTATGTGCTGCTTGCGGCGGCGGCGGTGTACTTCGGCGGATATGCGGCACTTGCGATATGCTTTGTAATTGCATCCTTTGTGCTTTTTGACGCAGTGGAGGCACTGCGAAAAGCGGGTATTCGTCCTTTAAGAATAACTGCGTATATTACCGCAGTGGCCGCTTTGCCGATGTATCTTATAAAGGGTCTGGGCGGCGTATTTTGTATTTTTGCAATAAGCGTAATAATTACGCTGTGCATTGCGGTATTTTCAAAGCAACGCACCTTCCGGGATATCGTATTTACGCTCTTTCTGTATATGTATCCCATTCTGCCTTCGCTGATGTTTGTATTCATCCCGGCTTACCGCGTTCAGGAAAATAACCGTATTTTTTTGCTGATGATGTTTCTTCTGCCTTCGGCCTGCGATGTTTTTGCGCTGCTGTTCGGAATGGCGTGGGGAAAAAGAAAGCTGTGTCCTGCGATCAGCCCCAAAAAAACCGTTGCGGGCTGTATAGGCTCCTTTGTGGGGGGCACGCTTGCCGGGCTTGCTTCGGGGATAATCATCAACGCATGCTTTACGGATATAATACCATTATATCACTATGTTCTGCTGGGCTTTGCGTCAGGCTTCTTTTCACAGGTGGGAGATTTGTCTGCAAGTATGCTTAAGAGGTTCTGCGGCATAAAGGATTTCGGTAAGTATCTGCCCGGACACGGCGGAATGCTCGACCGTTTTGACAGCGCCATAGTGGTGGCGGTTTGGATATTCTTTTATATGGAAATAATACTTGGATAAGAAAGTGCCCGCAGGCAAGGCATATCGGGGATAGATGATGAATATTTCTTTACTGGGAAGTACGGGGTCAATAGGCACGCAGTGTCTGAGCGTAGTGGATATGTTCCCGGACAGATACAGCGTATTTGCCCTTGCTGCCGGAAGCAATGCGCGCGTTTTTCAGCAGCAGCTTGATAAATATCGTCCGCGTTTTGCCGCTATGTCAGATGCAGCTGCGGCAAAGAATATACGGGTTCCGCAGGGCTGCACATTTCTTACGGGTGCTGACGGAGTACGGGAACTTGCTGCGCTGAAGCAGGCGGACACGGTTGTGGTTGCAATTGTAGGTATAGCCGGGCTGGATGCAGCATATCAGGCGGCTTGCGCCGGGAAAAGGGTGGCGCTTGCCAATAAAGAGGCCCTTGTTACGGGCGGCAAGCTTATTAACGATGCGGCCCAAAAAAGCGGCGCCGTAATCCTGCCTGTGGACAGCGAACACAGCGCGATATTTCAGTGTCTTCATGGACAATACGAAAAAAGCGTCAGCCGACTGATTTTAACGGCATCCGGCGGTGCGTTCAGAGATTATACCGAGCAGATGCTGGAAAATGCCACGCCGGAGGAGGCGCTTTGTCATCCGAACTGGAGCATGGGCGAGAAGATCACTGTTGACTGCGCCACAATGATGAACAAGGGGCTGGAAGTGATTGAGGCGCACTGGCTTTTCGGCTTGCCTGCGGACAGGATAGATGTTGTGGTGCACAGGCAAAGCGTGATTCACTCCATGGTGGAGTTTTGCGACGGCGCCGTTATGGCTCAGCTCGGCTGCCCGGATATGCGCCTGCCTATTGCCTATGCGCTGTCCTACCCGGAACGGCTCAATCTGCCGATAGGACATCTTGACTTTGGCCAAGCCTTCGGAATGACTTTTGAGCCGCCCGACAAAAAAAGATTTCCCTGTCTGGAGCTGGCATATGAGGCTCTGCGCAGCGGGGGTGCGATGCCGGCGGTGCTTAATGCCGCAAACGAAGAGGCTGTAAAGGCTTTTTTGAGCAAAAAGATCGGTTTTAACGATATAGCGCGAATGGTGGAATATGCCTTGAAAACGGAGAATGCTGCCGCGCCCTCCGATATTGAGGAAATACATACCGTTGATAAATGCGTGCGCGAAAAAATCAGGCGTAATTTTAAGCTTTTATGATAAACGACGGTTATACGGTGTATAATTGCTTTGGGCATAGACTATGCGGCTGCTGTTCGGCCGATGCCGATTGCCGTCTTTAATGGGTATTTAAGGAGAGAACACCGAAAGGTCAGGTTTTTCAATGGCGAGTATTCTTTTTTATGTTATTGCGCTGCTTATATTGGCGCTGCTGATCGTTGTGCATGAGTTCGGGCATTATATTACGGGCCGCCTGCTCGGATTCAAGGTATTGGAATTTGCAGTGGGCTTCGGGCCGAAGCTTATTAAATGGGAGCGCAAGGGCATCAAGTATTCCGTGCGCGCAATTCCGTTGGGCGGTTTTTGCTCCTTTGCCGGGGAGGATCAGGACAGCAAGGATGAACCGGGCGCCATGAACAATATGCCGTGGTATAAGCGCCTTATAGTGCTGTTTTCCGGCGCCGGATTCAATATTCTGTTTGCAGTGCTTATAGGCATAATTCTTTTCTGGTGTGCCGGTTACAGCACCGCTACAATAGCCTCCGTGGAAGCAGGTACGCCCATAGCGGCAACCGAGGCAGCGGCGGGGGACAGAATAACGGCCGTTAACGGAATAAAGGTGACCACTGCCGACAGCCTTTCTCAAATGCTGTCGCAGGCTTCCGAGCAGGGACATGTGAACCTTACACTTGAGCGTGACGGCAACAGCTTCGATGTCGATACTGCATATTACCGCGATTACAGATATTATGCCAGAGTTGAGTTTGAGGTACGCAAGGACGGTATACGAGTATATTCCGTTGGCGATGATTCTGCCTTTACAAGCCTTAAAAAGGGCGATGTTGTTGTGAGCGCCTGCGGAGAGAGCATAAACAGTGCGGCGCAGCTGTATGATATTATTTCAAGCTGCGGTAAGGAAGGAAAGGATTTGCAGCTTACGCTTGAAAGAAACGGCGAGTGCTTTACTGTATCGGGCGCGGTAGTGAAGGAGCCGTTTGAGCGTGTCGGAGTTACGCTTAATTACGGCTATGCTCCGATGCCGTTTGGCAAGGCGGTGATATCCTCCCTGAAGGCGGGCTGGGAGCTTTGCGGCCAGATATTATCCTTTATCGGAAAGCTGTTCACGGGGCAGGCTGATCTGAGCATGGTAACTGGCCCGGTAACAACAATAGGTACCATGGGGGACCTTGTGGGACAAAGCGCGCAAAGCAGCGCATTTTCCGCTTTTGTTACGGTGCTTAATCTGATTTGGGCTATCAGCCTGAATCTTGCGGTATTTAATCTGCTGCCCATTCCGGCTTTGGACGGGGCAAGAATGGTATTTGTGCTGATAGAGGCCGTTTTCCGCAAGCCTGTAAAACGCGAGGTGGAGGGCGCTATACACTCCATAGGCTTTATTGTGCTGATATTGCTGGTGGTGGCGCTGGAAATATCAAAAATATTTACCGGTGTCGGAGGTACGCCGACATGGCTATAATAAATGAAGATGCACAGCGGAACGACACCTTTACCGACGATCCCGACAGCCTTTTGCCTGATGAACACCCGCGCCGACCAAGCAGGTGCGTCGATATAGGAAAGCTTCAGATAGGCGGACAGAATAAAATAGCGGTACAGTCCATGACTAATACACGCACAGAGGATGTTGACGCTACGGCAGAGCAGATAAAGCGTCTGGAGGAGGCCGGATGCGATATAGTACGCGCATCGGTGTATTCCATGCCGTGCGCACAGGCTATAAGCAGAATAAAGGAGAAAATAAGCCTCCCGTTTGTAGCGGATGTACACTTTGATCATAGGCTTGCCATTGCAGCGGCGGAGAACGGCGCGGACAAGCTTCGTATAAACCCCGGCAATATCACAAAGCCGGAGTATGTTTCCATGGTTGTGGACTGTGCAAAGCAGCATAATATTCCTATTCGCATCGGGGTCAATGCAGGCAGTCTTAACAAGGATATAAGGGCACGCTTTGGAAACGGTCCCCGCGCTTTGGTGGAATCCGCAATGCAGAATGTATCTATGCTGGAAAAACGCGGGTTTTACAATACGGTAATTTCGGTAAAGGCAAGCTCCGTGCCGGTTATGGTGCGCAGCTATGAATTGCTTGCGCGGCTTTGCGATTATCCTTTGCATCTGGGGGTGACGGAAGCCGGCGATATATACGACGGCGCCGTAAAAAATGCAGCCGGGTTGGGCGCGCTTCTGCTGGAAGGGATAGGCGATACAATAAGGGTGTCCCTTACCGGGGATCCTGTGGCCGAAGTTCATGCGGCGCATGATATACTGCGTGCATTGGGTATGTATAAGGGCGGAGTTGAAATCATTTCCTGCCCGACCTGCGGCCGCACCCGAGTGGCACTTGAGAGCGTTGTAAGGAGAGTCAAGGAAGAAACTCGCAGCATACGCTGCCCGCTTAAGGTGGCGGTTATGGGCTGCGCAGTAAACGGGCCCGGAGAGGCTTCCGATGCGGATATAGGCATTGCCTGCGGTGAGGGCAAGGGCGTGCTTTTTGTAAAGGGCAGGGTTATATGTGCGCTGCCGGAGGAAAAGCTGGCAGAGGAGCTTATTAAAAGAATACATCAGGCCTCCTTATTGCAGGATAACGGAGAAAATCAACAAAAGCATTAAAGCAGCGAAAGATAAATTATGGCAGAAATCGTACTTAAAAATACAGACAATGTGTTTGCAAAACGCGTATATGAATATTGCGGTGAGGACATAGGCGACCTTTTGACGCTGCTTTGCGTAGAGGTTAGCAGTGAAAAACACAGTATGAATGCTGTGTTTTTTTCCACGCGAGTTATTGAGCAAAGAGAGCTTTCGGTTATTGAGCACGCAGTAACCAGAGCGGCCGGTGGCCTTGACATAACATGCGAGGTGCATTTTGATATAGTACACCCCTTTGATGTTAAAGACGGTGTAATGCTTTATATGCGCAAGGAACGCCCTATTTATGCCCTTGCCCTTTCCGCTGCACAGTGGAGGGTTGAGGAAGCGGCGGTGCGCATAAATGCGCAATCAGGTAAAAGACTTGATAAAAAAGAAGTGGAGAGCTATATCCGCAGCTGCATAAAGCGCATATTTTCGGTTGATTTCAGGGTGGAAATGACGGCACAGGAGGATGCCGGGCCGGTAACTCAGGAAGAATATGAACGCACAAGGGAAGAATTGAGCCGCAGGATTATACTTAAAAACGCATCAGGCTCAGTGCAGGAGCCTGATGAAGCCCTTGTGCCGCCGCCGGGGGACGAATATGCTCCGCAGGACGGAGAGCCCGTGCAGGATGCTTTAGGCGCGGACGCAAATGCACAGGAAAAGCACGGAAAACAGATTTATAACAGTGAGAATAAAAAGGCGGCCGACCAAAAGGGCAGCAGGGAGCAGGATAATTCCTCCCGCCGTCAGCGCATGAACCCGGACAGAATATACGGGCCGGACATTAAGGATAAGCAGACTCCCATAAACGAGCTTAACGAGTTTTCCGGCAGAGTATGTGTTGAGGGTGAAGTGCTGGCAGTGGAGAGCAAGGCGCTTCGCAACGGTGAAAAAACAATACTTACCGTTGACATAACGGATTATACCGGTTCGGTACGCTGCAAGCTTTTTGTAAAGAATGAGCTGGTGGAGGAAATATGTGAAAATGTCCGCCAGGGTGTAAGGATAGTGGTGGGCGGAGACTACACCATTGATTCCTTTGCGCGGGAGCATGTGGTAATGGTTCGCAGTATCGCTAAAAGCAGCGTACGGATCATAGAGGAGGATACTGCGCCCGTAAAGAGAGTGGAGCTGCATCTTCATACCAGGCTGAGCGAGATGGACAGCGTCGTAAACCCGTCGGAGCTTGTAAAGCTGCTTAAGGCCTACGGTCACGACTGCGTTGCCATAACCGATCACGGAGTTGTGCAGGCCTATCCCGACATGGAGGCAGCCATTGCCAAGCAAAAGCTGAATATCAAGCTGCTGTTCGGACTTGAGGGGTACTTATTTGACGATAAGGTGCCCATGCTGAGCATAGACGACACGCCTCTTTCGGAGCCGGAATATGTGGTGTTTGACCTTGAAACAACGGGACTGGATTCACAAAGCGACAGAATAATTGAAATAGCCGCCGTAAAGGTAAAAGACGGCGAGGTCGTGGGCAGATTTTCCACTTTTGTGGATCCGGAACGGAATATATCCGATAAAATTGTCCGGCTTACCGGCATTACAAATTCCATGGTAGCGGGAGCACCCGATCAAAAAACGGCCGTTTCCTCTTTTCTTGATTTTGCACGCGGCAGCATACTTGTGGCGCATAACGCAGCCTTTGATACTTCCTTTATACGCTATGCCTGCAATAAATTCGGGTTTGAATACGGCTTTGCGGCACTGGATACGCTGGCGCTTTCAAGGCTGCTTTACCCGGAGCTTAAGGCGCATAAGCTTGATAAGGTGTGCGAGCACCTGCATGTGTTATTGGACGGGCATCACCGCGCAATAAATGATGCGGAGGCAACGGCCGGAATAATGCTTAAAATGTTTGCCGAGCTTGAAAAACGCGGTATTACTACTTCGGAGCAGCTGAATACTGCTGCGGGAAGCATAGCAACGGGCGAAACCTATCATATCATAATTTTTGCAAAGAACAAGCAGGGGCTGTTCAACCTTTATAAATTGGTAAGCGAGTCGCACTTAAACTATTTCAAGCGGCGTCCGCGGATACCGCGCAGCCTGCTGAATAAGCTCAGAGACGGCCTAATTCTGGGCAGCGCCTGCGAGGCGGGGGAGCTGTATAGGGCTATTGTAAACCGCGAAAGCGACGAGCATATAAGACGCATAGCGGAATTCTATGATTTTCTTGAGGTTCAGCCGATAGGGAATAATGCCTTTATGATAAGAGAAGGAAAGGTTTCCGGGGAAAAAGAGCTTCAGGATTTCAACAAGTATATTATTGAATTGGGCGAGCGCATGGGCAAGCCCGTTGTTGCAACGGGCGATGTGCATTTTTTGCGCAAGCGTGATGAGTGCTTCCGCCGAATAATCATGGCCGGACAGGGTTTTGAGGATGCGGATAATCAGCCGCCGCTTTATTACAGAACCACGCAGGAAATGCTGGATGAATTCTCATATCTTCCGCCGGAGAAGGCTCGCGAGATAGTTATCGAAAACACACGCAAGATTGCCGATATGTGTACTCCCATGGAGTCCTTCCCGAGGGACAGGCTGTATACTCCGAAAATGGAGGGGGCAGAGGAAGAAATACGCGCCATGGCAATGGAAAAGGCGCACAGGATATACGGCGATGTTTTACCCGAAATAGTGGAAAAGCGCCTTGATAAAGAGCTTACCGCTATAATCAAGCACGGATTTGCAGTGCTGTATCTTATTGCTCATAAGGTCGTAAATAAATCTCTTTCCGATGGCTATCTTGTGGGTTCCCGCGGCTCCGTAGGCTCTTCGTTTGCTGCCACAATGACGGATATTACCGAGGTAAATCCGCTGCCGCCGCATTATGTCTGCCCGAACTGCCGGTATTCCGATTTTAATGTGGATACCGAGAAATACGGCTGCGGTTTTGACCTTCCGCGTATCCCGTGCCCCAAATGCGGCACCGAAATGGACAGACAGGGCTTTGATATACCCTTTGAGGTGTTTATGGGCTTTAACGGCGACAAAGCGCCGGATATCGACCTTAACTTTTCCGGCGTATATCAGCCCGTTATCCATAAGTACATTGAGGAGCTTTTCGGGCACGATAATGTGTTCAGGGCCGGCACAATAGCCGGTGTGGCCGATAAAACCGCCATCGGCTATGTGCTCAAATACTGCCAGGAGCGCGGGATTACCGTAAGCAATGCCGAAAAACAGCGTTTGGCCTCCGGAATAATTGATGTTAAGCGCACCACCGGGCAGCATCCTGCCGGCATGGTAGTGCTGCCCAAGGAATACCAGATATATGAATTCACGCCGATACAGTATCCGTCCAATGATGCAACAAAGGGTGTAATAACCACACACTTTGATTTTAATTCGCTGCATGATACCCTGCTTAAGCTTGATATACTGGGGCACGATGATCCTACAACCATTAAAATGCTGGAAAAGCTTACGGGCATCGATGCGCGAAGCATACCCCTTGACGATCCTGCCGTGATGTCGCTGTTTCTTTCAACTGAGGCTCTGGGCGTATCGGCGCAGGAGCTTGGTACGCCCGTGGGCACCTTCGGTATACCGGAATTCGGAACAAAATTCGTACGCAAAATGCTTGTGGAAACAAAACCGGTAAGCTTTGCCGACCTTGTGCGAATTTCCGGGCTCAGTCACGGTACGGATGTGTGGACAAACAACGCGCAGGTGCTTGTAGACACCGGCGTTGCAAAGCTGCCGGAGCTTATCTGTACCCGTGAGGATATCATGAATAAGCTTATCCATAAAGGCGCGCCGGAGTCAATTGCGTTCAAAACCATGGAAACGGTTCGTAAGGGCCGTAAGATGACGGAGGAAATGGAGCAGGCAATGGTGGATGTCGATATGCCGCAGTGGTTCATCGATTCCTGCCATAAAATCAAATATATGTTCCCGAAGGCACATGCGGCCGCATATGTTACCATGGCTCTGAGGATCGCCTATTTCAAGGTGCATTACCCTCAGGCCTACTACATAGCCTACTTTACGGTGCGTGCGGACGATTTTGACATATCGCTTATGCAGGGCGGAGTGGAAAGCATACGGGCGCAGATAGAAGAGCTTTACGCAAAAACCGATCTTAACGCAAGGGAAAAGGGGATACTGACAATGCTGGAGCTGGCGCTTGAAATGAAGCTCCGCGGATTGGATTTCTCCAATATAGACATATATAAATCGGCGGCTACGGATTTTCTGCCCGAGGGAGAAAATATAATCAGACCTCCGCTTAACGCCATTGCAGGCTTGGGCGACGCAGCGGCGCAAAGCATTGTGGAAGCGCGAAAGGATGGAGAATTCAGCTCTCAGAATGATCTGCTTGCCCGCACAAAGCTGTCAAAATCGCTGCTTGACACAATGGCGAATTACGGCTGTCTGCGCGGGCTTCCCGAAAGCGAGCAGTATGTGCTTTTTCAGCTGGATTAAGAGTGATATGACTGTGCGTTCTTCAAAACCGTGTTTGTAATTCAACGGCCTTTTCGGGCCTGAAGGCAGCAATTATTCCGAAACGGAGTTGGTTTGTTTGGATAAAATCGATGCGAAACTTATTTCTTTGCTTCAAAGCAATGCGCGTATGCCCCTGAAACAGCTGGCACAGGCGGTGTATCTGTCCTCCCCGGCCACTGCGGCCCGTATTGAAAAGCTGACGCAGGAGGGCATCATTACCGGTTACGGCGCCAAAGTAAGCAATAAAAGCTTGGGCTGCCCGATAGTGGCTTATATAAACCTTGAAGTGTCGCCGTCGCAAAAGCCGCAGTTTTATCCCTTTATAAGAAAGTGCAGAAATGTCCTTGAGTGCAGCTGTGTGACCGGGCATTATTCAATGCTTATAAAGGTTGCCTTTGAAAGCACGGAAACGCTTGACGCTTTTATAGGCAGGCTGCAGGAATACGGCAGTACACAAACACAGATAGTGTTTTCCACCGTGGTGGAGCACCGCGATATTGTTATTCAAACAGAGGAGGATTAATCTTCAAAGGAAGAAGCGTAGTGCTTGCATTTTGTATGCTTAAGCGGATTTTGCTATTGATTTAATTTATTTGCGCGGGAGTAAAACAGTATGGATATATGGGAAAAGCTTTATGAGAAGGCTCGGAAGGAATATCACCCGGAGGATGTAACGCCCTTTGTGTATGCGCACCATGTTGTATGCGCATTGGAAAGCGGCGACGGAACTATTTATACCGGCTTTTGTATAGAAGCATGCGGCGGCGTTATGAATCTGTGCGCCGAGCGCGTTGCAGCCCTGAATATGTATGTAAACAGCGGGCAAACCAAAATCAAAAGGCTGATTGCCTTTAGAGATAAAGCGCCGTTCGGAGGCGGCAGCGGTATGCCGTGCGGTGCATGCCGCGAGTTTTTGTATCAATTAAACGAAGAAAACGAAAACATGGAAATAATGGTGGATTATAAAACCGGAGAAACCGTTACGCTTAAGGAGCTTATGCCCAACTGGTGGGGAAAAGAGCGCTATCTTGAAAATAAATAAGAGCATAAGCCGAAGGAGGATGGGCGGAATAATACTTGCTAAACCGCAGCTTGTCCGCATGCATTTTTTGTTACGGCGTCGCCATAAAGTCTGTGAGTTACGGTTATGATTATGACAAAGTTCTTGACAAAACTACTTTAGTCATATATAATAAATAAAGATAGGGGAGTGGCTCAACGGTAGAGCAGCGGTCTCCAAAACCGCTGGTTGCGTGTTCGAATCGCGTCTCCCCTGCCAAAAAACTCCCGCACAGTAGTGCGGGAGTTTTACTTATTACATCTTCACTTTTCACTCTTCACTTACATGTACATGCGGAAGGTTTTGGAGGTAATAAGTAACAGTGAACAGTGAAGAAGTGATGCGGCTTTTCGCCAAGGCGAAAAGCGTTTTTTATTATTTAATGGTGGTAAAGTGATGAATTTTGCAGTACAATTGCGAAATACAAAAAACGGTCTCCGAAGAGACCGTTTTTCACTAAAAGCTAAATAATTAAGCCTTGCCGTTGCAGCCGAGCACACAGTTGATCTTATGTGATACAACCTCGCGTACAGCATCTCTTGCGGGTGCAAGATACTGTCTGGGATCAAAATGAGTGGGATACTCATAAAGGTGCTTGCGGATAGCGGCGGTAACAGCCAATCTGAGATCGGAGTCGATATTTATCTTGCATACCGCCATAGAAGCAGCCTTACGCAGCAGATCCTCCGGCACGCCCTGTGCGCCGGGCATTTCTCCGCCGTACTGCTCAATAATCTTTACATACTCCGGCATAACACTGGAAGCGCCGTGAAGCACGATGGGGAAGCCGGGCAGTCTGCGGCCGACCTCTTCCAGAATATCAAAGCGCAGTCTGGGAGTTCCCTTGAATTTGAAGGCTCCGTGGCTGGTGCCGATGGCTATTGCCAAAGAATCAACGCCGGTGCGGGAAACAAATTCCTGAACCTCATCGGGGTGCGTATAGCAGGAATCCTCGGGGGCTACATTAACATCATCCTCAACGCCGGCCAGCTTGCCAAGCTCGGCTTCTACAACCACTCCGCGCTCGTGGGCATAATCAACCACGCGGCGGGTGACCTCAATGTTTTCTTCAAAAGAATACTTTGAGGCATCGATCATTACCGAGGTAAAGCCGCCGTCTACGCAGGCCTTGCATATATCAAAGCCGTCGCCGTGATCCAGATGCAGTGCAATCGGAATATCGGATTCCTCAACAGCAGCCTGCACCAAATGCACCAGATAGTTATGCTTTGCATATTTGCGTGCGCCTGCGCTTACCTGAAGAATAAGAGGTGCGCGGTTTTCCATACCGGCTTCAACGATACCCTGAACCAGCTCCATGTTGTTTACATTGAAGGCGCCGATGGCATATCCGCCTTCATATGCTTTTTTGAACATTTCCTTTGTGGTAACTAAAGGCATATTATTCACTCCTTGCAGATGAATTTTATGTATATATTATACAATACACCTTGTGTTTTGACCAGCAAATTATGCTTATAAAGTTCAGATTTTGTTGCTGTTTCACACATTTTCACCGTATTGCGGTCAATAATTGGTGCTTCACACATTCCGTAATGTATTTTTATCGGGTATAACCGACTGAAGCCGAACATATATCCTTTCTTTGCAATGTTTTTCTTGCAATAAATCGCATTGAAATGTATAATAGTTCGTAAAGAGCAAAACGGCTTTTACATACTGCCAGATGCTTTTTGAGAACAAATTTTTTATGAACGGAGAATCGTAAATGCTGCTGTCGGTGATCATCCCAATGTATAACGAGCAGGAGGTCATAAGCGAAACCTACAAGCGCCTTTCTGCAATACTTTCAAAAATGGATAACGATTATGAAATGATATTTGTAAATGACGGCAGCAGGGATGCCACCATGGATATCATGTCCGCCGTTGCCAAAGAGGACAAGCATGTCAAAATTGTAGAGTTTGCGCGCAATTTCGGGCATCAGGTGGCCGTAACGGCCGGCATGCTTTACTGCTCCGGCGATGCCGCCGTAATAATCGATGCCGATCTTCAGGATCCCCCGGAGCTTATTCCCGATATGCTCAATAAATGGAAGGAAGGCTACCAGGTGGTTTACGGAAAGCGCCTTAAGCGCGACGGCGAATCTGCCTTCAAGCTTTTTACGGCCAAAGCCTTTTATAAGTTTATTAACCGTCTTTCCGGCAATATGATTCCGCAGGATACCGGTGATTTCCGCCTTATCGACCGTTCGGTTATAGATATAATGAACTGTATGCCGGAGCATAACAGGTTTTTGCGCGGCATGGGCTCATGGGTAGGGTTTAAGCAATATGCATATGAATATCATCGCGATAAGCGCTTTGCCGGCACTACCAAATATCCGCTTAAAAAAATGATTCGCCTTGCAAAGGACGGTATAATCTCCTTCAGCAATAAGCCGCTGGAGCTGCTTTCCGCTCTGGGCATATTCAACATTTCATCCGGCTGTATTTGGCTGCTTGTATTGATAATCATCGCTTTATGCGGCGTCGATTTCGGCGCATGGCAAATTGTTGTTTCCTCCATGCTGCTGCTTTGCGGTATACTTCTTGCAGCGATGGGTGTAATGGGAGAGTATATCGGCCGCATATACGATGAGGCAAAGGGAAGACCGCAGTTCACGGTTGCGCGTCTTTATAATTTTGACGATGAACAGGAGCACGACGGTCAGAAGTAGGCATGCCTTCGGGCAATACCCGATGCTTAACAGCATAAAAACACAAACTGAATTTTGAAATCCGAAAGCGAGGTTTTATTATATGTTTGATCCAAGACAAAAGGAACTGGCTCGTAAGCTGGTCAACTATTCCTGCAAAATCAAAAAAGGCGAGCACTGCCTTGTTGAGATGTTCGGTGTTGATACCGTATTTGTAAGCATGATTGTGGAGGAGATATACAATGCGGGCGGAGTGCCTCATGTATGGCTGCGAGAGCCGGCCGTCCAGCGCGCATTAATCACCAATGCTTCTGCTGAGCAGCTTGATGAGGAAGCACTTCACGATGCGGCGCTTATGGATAAAATGGATGCTTATATAGGCATACGCGCCAGCAACAACAGCAGTGAGATGTCCGATGTACCGCAATCCCAAATGGAGCTTTACACTACAAGATACAGCGCTAAGGTACACGGAAAGATTCGCGTGCCCAAAACAAAGTGGGTGATTCTGCGCTATCCGACCCCTGCCATGGCACAGCTTGCGAAATGCTCAACCGAAGCATTTGAAGACTTTTACTTTAATGTATGCAACCTTGACTACGGCAACATGTCCCGCGCTATGGACAGCCTGAAGGCTCTCATGGAAAAAACGGATAAGGTACGAATCACCGGTCCGAATACCGATCTGACATTCTCAATTAAGGGAATGAACGCCGTAAAATGCGACGGCGGACGCAACATTCCCGACGGTGAGGTATATACCGCCCCAATTAAAAACAGTGTAAACGGCCGTTTGACCTACAATACGCCTTCGATGCAGCAGGGGTATGTATTTGAAAACATATCCTTTGTGTTCAAGGATGGCAAAATTGTTGAGGCAACCGCCAATAACACCCCGCTTCTCAATAAGATACTGGATACCGATGAGGGTGCGCGCTACATCGGCGAGTTTTCCTTCGGTATCAATCCGTATATCAATAAACCCATGCTGGATACGCTTTTTGATGAAAAAATTGCCGGCAGTATTCATTTTACACCCGGAAAAGCCTATGATACCGCATTTAACGGCAATGTATCCGCCATTCACTGGGATCTTGTATATATACAGACTCCGCAATACGGCGGCGGTGAGATATACTTTGACGATGTTCTTATTCGCAAGGACGGCCGCTTTGTTTTGCCTGAGCTGGACTGCTGCAACCCCGAAAACCTGAAATAACCAAGGTTATGCTTGAATAAGGCAACATAACAAACAGATTTTATCACGCAAAAATGCAGCAAAACTGCATTTTTGTTCTACATTCACAGGAGGCAAATATGATTTCCACCGAGATGACGGAATTAGGGCGCAAACGCTCCGTTATAAGAGAGCTTTTTGAATACGGCAAACAGCGCAGCAGCGAAATAGGCGCTGAAAATGTTTTTGATTTCAGCATCGGCAACCCAAGCGTTCCCGCTCCCGCGCAGGTAAATGCCTGCATCAGAGAATTGCTGGATACAACACCGTCGGTGCAGCTGCACGGCTATACCTCTGCTCAGGGCGATATGTCAGTGAGAAAGGCCATAGCTGACAGCATATACAGCCGATTTTCTTTCCGCGCAGACCCTAATTTAATATACATGACCGCAGGTGCCGCCGCCTCGCTTACAATAACGCTCAAAGCCATAGTGTGTCCGGAGAATAAAGATGAAGTAATTGTAATAGCGCCGTATTTCCCGGAATACAAAGTATTCATCAATATGACGGGCGCAGGCTGCGTCATCGTGCCGCCTAAAGCGCCGGATTTTCAGATCGATCTCACCGCGCTGGAAGCTGCAATAACTTCGCATACAAAGGCAGTAATCGTAAATTCGCCGAACAATCCCTCAGGAGTTGTATATACAAAGGAAACAATGCAGGCGCTGTGCCGCTTGCTTGAGGAAAAAAGCGAGCAGAGGGGAGAGCCGATATATCTTATTTCCGATGAACCGTACCGCGAGCTTACATACGGCGCCGAGGTTGCATATCTGCCGCTGCTTTATAAAAACACAATTGTTTGCTATTCCTTCAGCAAATCACTGTCGCTGCCGGGCGAGCGCATCGGCTATATACTTATAAGCCCCGATTGCTGCCGGGCAGCAGCCCTTTTTCAGGCTGTTTGCGGCGCAGGACGCGCACTGGGCTTTGTTTGCGCTCCGTCGCTTTTTCAGTATGTAATTAAAAGCTGCTTAAATGCCGATATCAGCCAAAATGTCGAGATTTACCGTAATAACAGGGATATTCTTTATAATTCGCTTGTCGAAATGGGGTATGAGTGCGTATACCCCGATGGCGCCTTTTATCTTTTTGTAAAGTCGCCGGAGCCGGATGCCAACGCCTTCAGCGAGCGCGCAAAGAAGCACGAGCTTCTTATCGTGCCGGGCGATGATTTCGGCTGTCCGGGTTATGTCCGCATTTCCTACTGCGTGCGTGAAGAAATGATACGCCGTTCGCTTCCGGCCTTCCGCGCACTGATAGAGGAATACAGGAAAGGCTTTTAACCGATAAGCGATTTTTCCGGATAAACACCGAAAAAGAGCCTTTTCAGGCTCTTTTTTCACATCCGACTATAATATAAAAATCACTGATTATCTTCGCTTTTTTCGGTCTTCTCACGGTCCTCACGAAGCTTAATAAGCCGCGAGGCTTCGCGTCTTCGGTCTTCCACCATTGCTGCATAATGCTTTCTTGTGGTATTTACATCCTTGTGTCCCAAAACATCGGCAACAAGATATATATCGCCGCTTTGTCTGTATAAATTCGTTCCGTAGGTTGAGCGCAGCTTGTGCGGGGTAATGCGCTTGAGCGGGGTGGCGATTCTGCTGTATTTCTGAACAAGATACTGTATCGATCTTTGCTGCATACGCTTTCGCTGCCCGGATAGAAACAGCGCGGCAGCAGCATCGTCATCAGCCGCCTCCACTGTACGGCGCTGCTCTATATAGGCAAGCAGCACCTCGGCAACCTCATTGCTGATATACAGGATTGCTTCATTTCCGCCCTTGCGGGTAACCTTAATGCTCAGATCATCAAAATTTATATCGTCAATGTTAAGCCCGACGCACTCACTTACACGGATGCCGGTACCAAGCAGCAGGGTAATAATTGCCAAATCCCGCTTTTGCGTGTTTCTGTGCAGAGATTGCTGACGCTGGGTAAGCTTTTCACCGCTTTCAACCTCGTTTAGCAGCTTTTCAATTTCATCCACTTCAAGGCGGATTATTGCCTTTTCATGCAGCTTGGGGGAATCCACCAGCGCCGCCACATTGCTTGATAGCTTTTCCTTCTTGAAATAATATTTGAACAAAGAGCGTATTGAGCTTAATTTGCGCGCCTTGCCGCGTTCGCCGTTCTCACTTGTAATAACTACCGTTTTGTTTTCGTAGTCGAAATTGCGGTCATAGAGGGAAACATAGTCAAGGAATTTTTCAATGTCGGTGGCGGTCACGGTTTCCAAATCGTCAAGTGTAATTTGACGAATGCTTTTTGAATCAAATTTGGCATCGGAGAGATACTCAAAAAACAGTTTAAGATCATAAACATAATTCAGCCGTGTCAAAGCACTGGTACGGGAGGAAATTGCGCGAAAATAGGCCTCGCAGAATTCCGGAAGCTCTTTCATTGAAAGACGAATTTTTTCCGTAAGCTCACGGGTATGCTGCTTATAATAATTTGTACTGCCTGACTGTAAATCGTTAGCCATAAATTCCTTGCACCTTTTATACGGGGAGAAGACGCGATACTTTTCGCAAAACACAACTTTTGCGAAAAGATAGGGCATATCCGGGCTGAAATATCATCAATCATTCATATTTGCAGCTTCATTATTGATATCTTTAATATCCCGTATCAAAGCCTCATCCGTACATACATCTACAAATTGTGCGGGTTCCACAGACGCTTCATCGCAGCACTTGCAATTTGCCTCTGCATTAGCCGTATCATCATCAAATGCACGCGTGCACGCCGCCGCATCTTTTTTACCGTCAGAATCCTCCGCCGTGTTTTCCTTTCCGATGCCAAGCTCATTGCACATTACGGACAGATCAAGATTAACGCTTTCAAGAATCTGCCGCTGTAAAATATCCGAATTTATTTCCGCTGCTGTGTCGGTGCCGTCCCGTTGTTCGGCATTGTCCGACGACGGCGATTTTTCGGCATCTGACGGAATCGCTTTGACGCTTTCAAGGCTCAGCTTAGCGTCCGACCATTTTTCCAGCGAATCAATTCTGCCTATCAGTTCATCATAGCTGTCCGCAACCGCTTTTTTCATTTCGGCAATGCCGGTTCTGCAAAGCTGCGCGCGCTCATTCCATTCCTTTTTAAGCTCATCGTAATGCTCATCGGTCTTTTTTGCGCGTTCCTTGCAGTCCGATTCAATATCCTGTGCGCGCTTTACGGCATCCACCAGCACCTCCGAAACGGCTCTGGACGAATTTTCCAATTCGGTAATTTTGCGCCGGAAGGAATCGTTTTCGGTCTGCAGCGCCTGGATTTCATCTCGCAGAGACATTATCTGCTGCTCATAACTCTCCTTAAGCTCGCTGATATAGCTGTCGGTTTCCCTGCGGTCATAGCCGCGAAAAGCAATTTTCATAAGTAAATCATGCTCCGTTATTTATTGAAAATTATGCAGACATTGTATATCGTAATCCGTAACCGCAGTAAGAAGCGCGTTTTTATCTGCGCTGCTCCTTGCAATTGCCTTCAAGCAGCATCTTTTGCTTAAGATCATACAGCTTTTGCGAAAGGTCAACCTTGTATATATGCGGCTGCACAAGACGCTTGTATTCATCCCACAGCGTGTTCATCTGCTCCTTATGATATGCAGCGATATCCATAAGCTCCGGCGAGTTATATACCTGCTCGCCCTTAACGAAAATCGGCACCAACAGCTGTTTTGCCGTAAAATTTTCCACCGTCATCCGCTTCCATGTGTTTACCGGATCAAAAATCTCCATAGGCTTGCTTGTATCAATAACCTCATCGTCAAGACATACATAATCCGCTATTGCTTTGCCCGTCGCGTTTTCATAGAAACGGTAAACATTTTTTATGCCGGGGTTTGTCATTTTCACGGGGTTTTCCGATATTTTGATTCTCGGATAAACAACGCCGTTGCGGACAATGGCAGAAAGCTTGTAAACGCCTCCCAGTGCGGGAAGATCATCGCTTGTGATCATTTTTGTGCCTACGCCCCATACATCGATAGCCGCCCCCTGCGCGCGAAGCTCCCATATGGTTTGTTCATCCATATCACCGGAAACAAACACCTTTGCATCGGGAAAGCCGGCCTCGTCCATCATCTGCCGCGCTTTTTTGGAAAGATAAGCAAGATCGCCGGAATCAAGGCGTATGCCTACCGGCTTATAGCCCTTCTCACGCAGCTCTTTGAATACCGTTATTGCATTTGGCATACCGCTTTTCAGCGTATTATATGTGTCAACAAGCAGCATGCAGCTGTCGGGATATACATCCGCGTATGCCCGGAAGGCCTCCAATTCCGTCGGGAAGGACATCACCCAGCTGTGAGCGTGCGTTCCCTTCGCGGGCAAGTTATACTGCTGCCCGGTATAAACATTGCTTGTTGCCACGCAGCCGCCTATTATGGAAGCGCGCGCACCGTAAATGCCTGCATCTGGCCCCTGAGCTCTGCGTAGCCCGAATTCCAATACATCAGTGCCGCCTGCCGCATAGACCACCTTGCTTGCCTTTGTTGCAATCAGTGTCTGATGGTTGATTATATTAAGCAATGCCGTTTCTACCAGCTGCGCCTGCATTATCGGCGCTCTTACACGCATCATAGGCTCGCCGGGGAAAATCGGCGTGCCCTCCGGTATTGCATAAACATCCCCCATGAATTTGAAATTCCGAAGGTATTCAAAGAATTCCTCGTCAAAAAGGTTCAGTGACCGCAGATACTCAATATCCTCCGGGCCGAAATGAAGGTTTGCAAGGTATTCAATAGCCTGCTCCAGTCCCGCCATAACGGCATAAACACTGTTGTTTTGAAGCGGGCGGTAAAACATATCAAACACCGCTTCCTCATCGCTCATGCCGTGCTTGAGATACCCGTTCATCATTGTAAGCTGGTAGAGATCCGTAAGCATTGTCAGGTTTCTTTTTTCATTATACATCAGATATCATCCTCGCTCTCATTTTGTCCGTCGGATTCTTCTTTCGGAATGCTCTTGTCATCGTCGGAAGCCTCCGCATCATCGGTATCACTGCTTTCGGATGCCGCGCTGCTGTCTGACTCTGCGCAAGCTGCATTGTCTGCCGTTTCCTTCAGCGGCTTGCTTTCCTCCGAAGCCGCTTCGCCGACACCCGCGCTGTTCTCGGGCTCCTTGTAATATATCGAGCCCGGCGTGCACGGCGCAAGCTTTCCGCGGCGTGCATACACATGCCCCAGTATCAGCAGCACTCCCGATACAATAACAAGTATTGCGCTCAATACGCTGGATACGGGCAGCCCACTGTTCCACAGCTTAAGCTGATCCTGCCTCAGCAGCTCCACAAAGGCCCGCTCTATGCCGTAGAGCAAAAAATACCACAGCGCAAGCTCACCGCTGAAGCGCTGGCGTTTTCGGTATATAATAAGAAATATGCATATCAGCAGGCACCAGAAGGATTCATAAAAAAATGTAGCCTGATACCATCCTGCTTCAAACGCAGCCCCTGTAACGGGGTTTGAGCCCTTGGGAGAATTGAAATACACCGCGTATGGGAACCATTGCAGGGCTTTATCGGTAACTGCATTTCCGAAAGCCTCCTGATTCATAAAATTCCCCCATCTTCCGAAAGCCTGACCTATCGCAAGACACGGCGCGGCAATATCAAAAAGCAGACTCAGCTTTTGCTTGCGTATTTTGCTGCAAATAAAAAGTCCCAGCACGCCGCCTATTATGCCGCCGTATATAGCCAGCCCGCCGTCGCTTATTCTGAATATATCCGCTATCGTCTTAAAATGATGATCCGGATCGAATATCACATAATAAAGCCGTGCAAATACTATTGCAAATATCATGGCCCATATTACCATATCCGTAGAAAGGTCGCCCGGCAATTTACGGCGCTTTGCATCCAGCGTTGCCAGAAAAAAGCCCGCAAGCACGCCTACTGCAATAATTATTCCGTACCAATAAATGTTTCTGCCGAACAATTGGAATGCCACATTGTCAATATTGCGCCCCGTTCCGAATATATCATTGAAAAACGAGCCGATGGAAAGCAGCGTCATTTGTACACCTTCCTTTTCGTACCTGAAATAAACTAAAAACTATTATACCACAACAAAAGCATAAGTCAAGATTTGCCGTCAAAAATCGCCGCCGTATTCAAACCGTTGCCGCCGGCTCATTCTCGATTCTGCCCAAAATAAGCCTGCGGGCAGGCGGCGCCTGGCTGCCTATAAAGGTCGATTCCCTAAGAATGCTTACCGCTTCACTTCCGTCGTGCGAATTGCTGAACAGCCGCGCGATTATATCGCCTTTTTTTACTGTGTCGTCGCGCTTTTTAAGCAGCAGGATGCCCGCTCCGTAGTCAATGCCGTCGTTTTGGCGTGCGCGCCCAGCTCCCAGTATCTGCGCCGCGCGTCCGTAACCGCTGCAATCCACGCCTGTTATAAAGCCGTCCTTTTCCGCTTTGAAAACTCCTGCATCTTCTCCCGACGGCAAACGGGAATAATCATCGCATACAAGCGGATCCCCTCCCTGCGAAGCAATTATCTCCTTCAGCTTCCTAAGTCCTGCTCCGCCCGTTATTGCCTGCTTTGCCGCTGCGCGGCAATCTGCAATATTTCCCTTACCGGCAAGGTAAAGCATTTCACCCGCCATTGCAATGCATATTTCCGTAAGATCCGCAGGACCTCGCCCCTTAAGGGTTTCAAAGGCTTCAATAAGCTCCGCGGTATTTCCTATGGCAAAACCCAGCGGTTCATCCATATCGGTAAGCAGGGCAACGGTCTTTTTGCCGGCGCGCTGTGCTATATCAAGCATTATTTTGCCAAGCTCAAGCCCGGCGGCCTCATCCTTATTGAAGGCTCCGCTGCCTACCGTAATATCAAGCAGCAATCTGTCTGCTCCCGAAGCCAGTTTTTTGCTCATAATACTGGCTGCAATAAGCGCCGGCACTTCAACCGTGCCTGTTATATCGCGCAGGGCATATATTTTTTTATCCGCCGGCGCAAGAGAGGCGCTTTGTCCGGAAATGCCGGCTCCCACCCGGTTTACGGCTGCGGCAAACTCTTCCTTTGAAAGATCGCATCTGTATCCCGGTATAGCCTCCAGCTTGTCAACCGTTCCTCCCGTATGCCCAAGCCCGCGGCCGCTGAGCTTTGGGCATACAACGCCGCAGGCGCAGGCAGCGGGAATTATCACAAGGGTGGTCTTATCCCCTACTCCGCCGGTAGAATGCTTATCCACCTTTATTCCCTTTATTCGGGACAGATCAGCCCTTTCGCCGGAATCTATCATGGCCTTTGTCATTGCAAATATTTCATGCCGTGACATCGAACGAAAATATACCGCCATCAAAAACGCCGCCGTCTGCTCATCGGGTATTTGTCCGCTGCAGCAGCCGTCAATAAAAAAGCGTATTTCTTCCTCCGTCAGTTCTTTGCCGTCCCGCTTTTTGCAAATCAGGTCGTATGCCCGCATAAATTTTCACCTGCCGTTTTTAATGATGTTTATGTTATGTGAAAGTATAAAACACACACGGTATATCGGCATTATACAGCTTTCGCCGCGACAGCGCCTTAAGCCCCAAAATCTTTTCTGCCTGCGGTTCCGGCGTAAGTATTCCCACCGTCCACAGCTGCTGTGTCAGCTGCGAGCATACGCCGGAGAATTCCCCCAGCAGCCGCGCCGCTTCGTTTCTTTCCATAAGCCTTTCGCCGTACGGCGGGTTTGTCACAAGCCTTCCGCAATATGCATAGCTTTCAAATTCCCGTGCATCGCGGCATGCTGTTGTCAGCACCTGCCCCACTCCCGCGCGCTCGGCGTGAAACCGCGTCATTTCCGTCATTTCGCCGGAAATATCACTGCACAGAATATCCTCGCACTTTTTTTGCGGCATCTGCATTGCTCTTTCCTTCTCTTCCATAAAGCCGTCACGGAATATCGGATAGTCTTCTCCGGCAAATTTTCTCCGCGCACCCGGAGCAATGCCGCGCGCTATCAGCGCAGCTTCAATTCCTATCGTGCCGCTTCCGCAAAACGGGTCGCACATTACCTGTGTACCGTCATAATCCGTCAAAAGCAGCAGCGCCGCCGCCAAAGTTTCTCTTAACGGCGCTTCGGCGTTTTTTACTCTGTAACCCCTCTTGTGCAGCCCCTCTGCACACAAATCAAGCGTCAGGCTTACAACATCTTTTAATATGGATATCTTCAGAAAAACCGCATTTCCGCTTTCCGGCATTCTTTGCATGTGCCACTTGCTTTGCATTGCGTCTATAACGGCCTTTTTTCCTATTCGCTGCACATCGCGCTGCGACATAAGCCTGCTTTTTACGCATCGCGCCTCAATGCATATACGGCTGTCACGCCCCAAATGCTTAATAACTCCCGCATTTCTTATGCCGTCATAAAGCGTGTCAAAATCCTGCGCCGGAAATTCCGCTAACAGCAGGCTTACTCTGTCCGCGCTCCTGAGCCATATGCAGGCCCTTGCCGCGTCCTGAGCCGTACCTTCAAAGGTTACGCGCCCGGTTTCACACTTTATTGCTTCCATGCCGAGCCCGCGCAGCTCCTGAGCAATTATTCCTTCCAAAGCAAAAGCCGATGATACTGCAAATTTCATAGTTGTTTTTCCAAACTGAAATAAATTTTTTATGCCTATGCATCCCCGCCGACGCATCCCAGGGCGTTTAGACTGCTACGGCTCCAAATTCATCTGTGTGCCGTTAATATAAAGCCGAAAGCTGCATCCCAGATGCTGCGCCGCTTTTGAGCAAAACCGCATCCTCTCAAGATATATCGTAAAAAAATCCATAATGCAGGAATTTTCATCCATGCTCAGCACAAAGCTTATAGTCTTGTTCTCCGCATCGGTTTGCACCGTACTGCTTTTAATTGCATAGTTTACTCTGTCGTGAATATCCAAAGAATCGTATTTTCCCTTGCGCACCCGTGATCTGTGCGCATCCGCCTTATCGGCAATTATCAGCGCGTCCGTTATTGCACTTACCGGCTTCCCCACTTGCTCTTCATGGTTTCCTATCGCAGTGCTTATCTGAACCGCCTCAGCCATCGGCATGCCCATACGAAGAAGCATGGGCAGCACCATAACGGCACCGGATATCCCGTGATTGACCCGGTTTACGAGGTTTCCGACATCGTGCAGATACCCCGTGATCTCAGCAAGCTCCACCGTCCGCTTGTCATAACCCAGGTCCGACAGAATACCCGCCGCGGTTTTGCTCACCCAGCCGACATGCCGCATTCCGTGCTCGGTATATCCCAATACCTCCAAGGCGCGGTTTGAGGCATTTATCATTTCCGTAATATCAGGATTATCCTTAATATCCTTAAGCGTTATCAAGAAGACCCCTCCGTTTTATGCAGGATTTACTGCTCTGTTCCCTGCTTCATCATTTCGTAATATGCATCTCCGTCAAACTCACGCTTGCGGTCCGGCTCACCGCCCAGCATTTCAATAGCGTTGCATATCTCGGTATAATCAATATAGTTTATTTCCTTTGAAGCCGCGGCCTCCAGCAAAAGCGGCAGGCACCTTTCATCGCCGGTCTGACCCATCATCGCGGCAACAAACGCTTTATTGGGCGATTCTTTGTACAGCTCCATTGCATAGTCTGCAAGCCGTGGCTCACTGTATTTTTCCACAATCGCATTAAGCAGCAGCTCGCGTGCGCACAGTGAGGCCGCGCGTTCGTATGCCCGCAGACCGCTCTGAAGAAAATCGTGCTCGGTGTTTGTCAGCGCCTCGGCGCATACATTTACGATCTCATCCTCCTGCTTTGCCATAGCAACGGTTTCAATAAAGGATTCTATGGGCAATGCGGAATCTATCTGCGAAAGCAGATTGATCAGCAAAACCTTGACCTCATCCGTATACATATTGCAGCAATACAGCCTGTAAAGCGCCTCCTGCGTTTCTTCGCCGCGATGCACTATCATTTCACACACGATATCCGGCACGGACATTCCCGCGCTTACATATCGGTCAATCAGCCCCACAAGCTCTTCCGCAGGCATTTTTTCTAACGCAGCACAGTTTTTATGCATCCATTTGTGATATAATTCCGGCAGAAGCTGCTCCACTTCCTCCGGCTTTTCAAAATGCTGCTTATTCTCCTCGTACCATTTTTCAAGATATGTGCGGAATTCCGCATCATAATCAATTAGCTCATTGCTTTTTGTCACTTGCGTCTTCATCTGTATATAAAATTCCTTTCCTGAATAACTGCTTCATTATCTCTCTTGCATGCTCAGGTTCAATGCCGTAATAGCCGCTCACCCGAAGCAGGGCTTCGTCATTGCTTGTCAAAAAATCCGAAAAATCGCCGTCCGGCACCTCGACTCCGCGCCCGAAATTTTCCTGTACGCTGCCCTCTGCGCCGGCCTCGCCGTCTGCGTGATGGGCGAATCTTTCCCAAAACATCAGGATCATATGCGCCGCAAAGGCATAATCCTCATCCGGAGCATCATATGAAAGAATCCCGCTTCCCGGCAGCTGCATATAAACACTTTCCACTTCATCCGACCCAAAACATTCTTCAAGATATGACGGCACATTGAAATTTCTCATTCTGAACCGCTTTGAAATATCCTCAATGCTTACTATATCCCCAAGCACCGAAACACCGCACTGTATCCCCGGCACCGTGTGCTTGAGTGTAAGTGCAAGCAGCAGCTTTTTCTCCGGCAGAAGCGAATAATCCAGCAGCAGATGCCCTATGACCCTTTGCTGCACCGGCAGCTCCGGTCTAAGGTGTCCCATAAGGTCGCTCGTGTCCCTTAAGGAGCAGTAGTTAAGTCCGAGCTTCAGATTGCTTTCCAGCGCAAAAGCATATTCCGATGTATCCGACGGCTCCTCCAGCAGCGACTGCAGCCGGCTGTACAGTATATCCGCCTGCTCCGAAGTCGGCGCAAACAAATATCTCATTTGCTTCGGCGGCTCCGCAAGCCTCAGATCCTCCAGACAAAGCGCACCCAGTCCGCCGCCGCCCTCCAATAAATTCACTCTTTCCAGCATATTTATTGCCGCGTCCCGCTGCCCGGTATTATAAAAAGCAGCAGCCAGTGCAAAACAAGCCTGTATCCAAAATGTATTTTCACGGTACAGCGACGCAAACACATCGCAGGCCAGCTTATCCTGTGATGCCGTTTCAAAAAAACGGCACAGCGACATCATTTCCGCATCGCTGCAATCCCGAATGCTTCTTAAGCAGGCCGCAAACCGCTTTATGCCAAAGCGGTTTTTCTGTGCCGATGCAGCGGTATATCCAAGAAGCATGGCTTCAATGCAGGACGGGTCCTCCTGTAAAAGCTGAGACGCAATGCGATGAACCGCTTCATAATCTCCGCTTACCTGTGCCGCGGCCGCTTCAAACAGCAGCGACTGCTCGCCAAGCCGGCTTGCGTCAGCGTCCTGCATCTGTCCGTCCGCGCCGTCCGCAGCCTGCGCGTCGGTCCATCCCGAATTTTCCTGAGTATCGGCACATTTTTCAAGCTCGGCTCCGTAAACGGCCGCATCCGCCGCAAACGGTCCCTCCGGCGCCGCTTCAAGGGACGCCTTTATATATCTTTTTGACGGCTCGTTAAGCCCAAGGCAATAACACGCCTCTCCCATGTGAAACAGTATTATCGATCTGTCGGTATCGTTTAATTCAAGCGCAAGCCCGCGCGCGCCGTAGGAAAAAGAGTCCTCATACATTCCCGCCTGGTTCAGCACCGATATCAGATCAACAATATATCTTACATTCTCCCCATCTGCGGAAACGGCACGCCGGAGATAATATACCGCTTTCGGAATATCGCCCGCATAAAAAGCGTTGTTGCCCCGTTTATAGCTCCTCTGAGCCGCATCGCCAAGGGTCAGGATATCACTCATCATTTTCCCCCGAACAAACAGTATTCCGATTTGTGCTTTCGCCGCTTTCTTTGTGGTCTGCATCCGTGCTCTTTATCGCTTCAAGTATTTCTCCGGAATCAAAAACATATCGCGAATTGCAGAACTGGCAGCTCATTTCCACCGTGTCCTGCTGCGAAGCAATGCTCTCAAGCTCATTTCTTCCCAAAGACAGCAGTGCGCGCTCTATGCGCTCCCTTGAGCAATCGCATTTGTATTCAATATCCTTTTTGTCAAGCACCTTCACCGACAGGCTTGCGAATTTATCTTCAACAAGCGCTTCAAGGGTGTCGTAGCGCTTTATGAGCGTGCTTATCCCCTCAAGCTCTCCCAGCACCTTTTCCGCACGGCAAAGCGCTTCTTCATCGCAGCCCGGCAGCGGCGTAACAAACAGTCCTCCCGCTGAGGATACGCCGCTGCTCGTGCAAAGCACCCCCAGAATCACGGCGGTGGGCTTTTGCTCGCTTAGAGCGTAATATGCCGCAATATCCTCCGCAATTTCTCCCGATACAAGCCTCGACATGCCTACATACGGCTCCGGCTGCCCCTCGTCCCGCACTACCGTCAGCTTTCCGCCGCCTACTATCCCGCCTACATCCAGCTTCCCGTCCGCCCTTGGCGGCAGCTCCGCTGCGGGATTCTGAATATACCCCTTTATTATGCCATCCGTAGTAACCGTGCATATTATTTTGCCCGCAGGTCCGCTTCCGTCAACAATCAGCGACAGCTTATCACGCTTTCCTTTAAGCGACGCCCCCATAAGCACCGAGGCGGTCAGACACCGTCCCAGCGCCGCTGCGGCCACGGGCGAGCAATCATGTATCCGGCGCACCTTGTCGCACAGCGCCGTTGTGCTTGCCGCCATAAGGGAAATCTGCCCGCCGCATATAAGAGTCCGTATCAATTCATCCTTCATAATCCTTCATCAAACCTTCCGCCTCTGAATATGTCCGCACGGCCGCGCCGCACGCCAAATCAAGCTGCTCCTCATGTTTATTCGTATTATTCTGTCCGCGTCCTTTATATCCGCTTTTTTCGGCACACAAACACCGCTCTTTGCGAATCACCGCGCACCGGGCTTTCGCCGTAACCGTCGAATATTTCAATATTCTCAAAGCCGGCACTGCAAAGCAGCTGCTTCAGCCTATCAAAATCATGTATGTATTGCTCGTGTTTTTCATCAAAACGGGTATACAGCTCCTGTCCGCCCTCGGAGTACCCGCTGCTCTTTACAAAAAAACTCAATTCCATTGTAATGCTTTTTTTGCGCGGATGCAACGAATTGCGCCAAAAATATGTCACATCATCATAATCCTCGAAGAATATCTCATTGCCGAGGATCTTTTCCAGCTTATAAGCGGTGCTTACATCAAACAGCAAAGCCCCGCCTATCTTCACCGCAGCCGCCGCCTTTTTGAAAAATTCCCCCGCGCGGTCCGCAGTAAGATAATTTACCCCGTCGCATACGCAGCATACCGCATCCACCGGGTGATGCAGCTGCATTTTCGTCATGTCCTGACAGGAAAACACTGCGCGCAACCCTGACTTGCGTGCTTTTTCCGCTGCCGTAAAAAGCATATCCTGCGAAATATCAATCCCGGTAACGCAAAAGCCCTTTTTTGCAAGCCTAAGGGTTATGCTTCCGGTGCCGCAGGCGGCATCAAGCACCGACGCCCCCGGAGTCAATCCGCATTTTTCCGTTATAAAATCGCACCAGCCGTCATAATCGACATCCTGCATCAGCCTGTCATAATAATGTGCCATTGCGCAGTATTCCAAAGCATTCTCCTTAAACCTAACGCGTATTGAGCCGTCGTCTTATTCCTTGCCGCTTTTGATCACCCGTCCCAGCTTATCCTTCTTGGGCGCAAGCCCTCTTCTTACCGGCGCAGTACCGCCGGTAAGCTGCTTGTTGAAACGGTCAAAGGCCGAATTGGCAAGCAGCATTTTCGCAAGCGCCACAAGCACAAACCCTATCAAAAGCGCCACCACCGCCATCACCTGCCACAGCAGCGCCGTAAGAATAACCGCCGCTCCTACGCACAGGATGCAGGCAACGGCCTGCGGTACCTGCGCCAGCGCTATAAGCAGCGCGTTTTTAAGCAGCTGCCGGAAGGATAGCTTATATGTCACCATCAGCGGGTACACATATAAATCCATCATAAGATACACTATCAGCAATATGGCAACCACCGCCGCCAAAATATACCGTACGGCGGTAGGCATTGCACTCTGCGCCACAAAGGCATTATAGCTCCAGAAATAGCAGGCGTATATCAGCAGCGATGAAAGAAAGTTATAAAGTGCGGCGGTTTTCCAGCTTCGCTTGAATTCCACCCAGAAATCCCTTGCCTGAGCATGCTCTCCCCAGCTCCAGTTGCGCAGCACATAATACATGCCGGCGCGCGCAGGTCCGGCAATGGTATAAAGCGGTACGCATATCATCAAAAACGAGTTAAGATATGCAAAAAACTCCTCCATGTGTTCCTGATCGGACCATCCCTTTATCTCTCCCATCTCGGGCAGCCCTATAAAAAACACCCACATTCCGAAAATAAGTATCGGAAGCAAAAACAGCACATACAGCAGATTCACCGTAAGCAATCCGGTAAAACGGATTTTGATCACATCAAAAAACTGTTCAAAACGGTTATCCGGCAGGTCCGCCTTAGTAAAATCCTTTTTGTCCGGGTTTCCGTTTATCAGCCTGTTAAAAAGCTTTCCCATATGCCATTCCCCTTCCATGTTTGCTTTTGTAATGAATCCGCAGCCCGTCCGTTATCGGGCACAGCCTCCGCATTTCGGATAATGCCGCTTCAAAACCGCACCCCTGTCTTCTTCCGTACGGCTCTCATTATACTGCAATCATTTTATTTTACTTTATTATTGTGAAAATATCAAATGAAAATTTTGAAAATAATATATTTTGCCCTAAATTCGCCCTTTGCGCTTGTTTTTGTCCGTAAAAGCGCGCAAATCCTAATATTTTACGCATATCTTTAATGCTTTAATCCGGGATCAGGTTCAGCATTTTGTCGGTATCGTCAACATAAACATAGCTGTTTGGAACCACCCCTACTATCAGGCACTCCGATACCACCACCTGCGCCGCTACGCTCACCCGCTTGCTCCCGGATGGCATAAGAATATATACATCGCAGCTTAGCTCAAGATATATTCTGTGGCGCGTCTGGTTTATACCGGCGGAGGCAAATTCGCTTATATACGCCGCCTTCACGCTGCCTATGGGCTGAATTTTCACCGATATCTTCGGCCCTGTGCCCGAAAAAATATTGCTTCCCAATAGCGTGGTGAGCCGTATGCTCACCTCCTGCTGCGTCGCTGTGTCCAGCTGCCTCTGCATCTCCTTTGATGTTGTATACGCAAGTGCATTCATGCGCACCGAATCCGCCTTTACATAGCTTACCGCTCCGTTTGCATCCGTCGTAACCGATATCAGATCCGCAAAATCCCCGTTGTGCGCCACTATGCTCAGCACGCTTTCGTTTGCAAGGCCGGTAACCTTTGCTCTTATCATTGCATCCGCAGTGTCGGCAAGCAGCGCATTTGCCCTTCCCGCAAGAAGTATATATACAGTCACCGCCGCCAGTACGCCAACGCACGCCGCAGTGAGTGCCCTCCTTGCTTTTTTGCTTAGCCCCTTTTTCCCGCTTTTCTTCTTCATATTGTACCCCCATTTCGCGCAAAATTGGCTAATTCCCGCCTTAAAAACACATGCCGCGTGAACTTTGCGTTAATTTATTGGCATCTGCCACAAATGCTCTTGTACTTAATCCGCCGTTTATGCTATAATAGATATGTATAATTTTATGCTCATGTGCAGCACACATATTGAATTTTTTCCGCTGCACATTTAATTTTAACTGCATTCCGCCTGTATGAAATGCGGAAAAAACTGAAAGGAAAAATTATGCATAACAAAACCGATAAAAAACACAGCGGAGCTTCGCGCTATGCTAACGCTCAGTCCCGTGTTTCCTCCGCCTCTGGCGAAAAAAAGAATGCCGCCGCTTCGCATACGGCGGATTCCGCCTCTTTTGATAAATCATCCGCCGACCTCTCGCCGTCCCCGCGGCATACCGGCGAAGCTTTGCATAATGCCGAAAATAAACCGCAGGCGCACCGCATTAATTCCGCACCGCAGGCTTCCCGCCGCATATCCGCAAGCGAACTTGAGCAGGAGCTCTTTTCCGACGCCCCTTTCCGTCAAACGCGCAGGCGCAATACGGGTATCGACATTTCTTCCCGGGATGAAGAGGAAACCCCTATCTCCGATAACGGCAAGGACGGCATTTTCATAGAAAATGCGCCGGTGCGCAGTCCCGCAAATGTTAAATCTCAAACAAAGCCTCAGCGTGCTGTTAATGATAACGATACGGTGGGCATATCCGTTTCCGGCCGCAATGCATCGGACGGCGAAACATATAACGAAGATATCTGCATCCAGAATGTGCGCCGCAGCCGTGAAGAGGTCGAGCAGGCACGCCAGCGCAATGAACAGCGTCAGGCAATGGAGCTTGAGCGCACAATGGTTTCACGCGGCGCGCAGGATAATACCGGAAGTATATTCATTAACGAAAGCGAGGTAACCCAAGAGGTGGGAAAAAATGTTAAAGGCAGCCGCGGCAAAAAGAGCGGTTCCTTTGTAAGCACGCTCCCGGAGCTTTTCCGCAACCGCACCAAGCCGCGCAGCTATTTTCTCAGCATTCTTTTCACTACGCTGCGCCTGCTGCTTGTATGCGTTCTTGTAGTCGGCATAAGCGGCCTCGGCGCCGTTCTGGGCCTTGCCAAGGCATATGTAGATTCCATTCCCACTCTTGATTTCTCGGTCTTCACCGAAACACCGCTTGCCTCCGTTATCTACGATATAAACGGCGAGGTGCTCACAAACTATTACGGCTCCGAAAACCGCGAATGGGCAAAGCTTGACGATATCCCCGACAACCTTAAAAACGCCGTTATAGCCGTTGAGGATGTCCGCTTTTACCGTCATATAGGCATCGACTTCAAGCGCCTTATAGGTTCGTTCATTCTTAACGCCACCGGCGATTCCGTGCAGGGCGGCTCCACAATAACCCAGCAGCTCATAAAAAACCAGCTGCTTTCCCCCGAGCAAACCTACAAGCGCAAAATCCGAGAAGCGTATCTTGCAATAAAGCTGGAGGAAACCTACAGTAAAGATCAAATACTGGAGTTTTATCTCAACACCATTCCCATGGGCGGCCTTATCTACGGAGTTAAAACCGCGGCAAAGGACTATTTCAACAAGGAGCTTTCCGAGCTTACCCTTTTGGAATGCGCCACCCTTGCCGGTATAACAAATAACCCCACACGCTATAATCCGCGCCTTAATTACTACAAGCGCAATAATCCCGAGCAGTCCGATAAGCGCACGCGTACTGTTCTTGATGCCATGCTTAAATACGGCTATATTTCACAGCAGGAATATGACGAGGCTCTCAGCCAGAAGCTTGAGGTATGCGAAAATTCCACCATTTCCACTAACTATGAAATGCTTTCCTTTGTGGAATACTCCATTTATGATGCCATAACTCAACTGCTTAAGGTAAATAACTTGGAAGACACCTCGGAAAATCGCAGCAAAATGGATAAGCTCATACGCGAAAACGGTTACAGCATTTATACCACCATTGACCCCAAACAGCAAAAGGCAGCCGAAAACGCGGTATATAACTATAGTAATTATCCTTCCATGGCCGACATAAATGATAAATACAGCTATGACGGTCAAAACCCGGACGGCAGCTACCGCACACTCATTCAACCTCAGGCGGCAAGTGTGGTTATCGATTACCGCACCGGCTATATCGTTGCAATGGTAAACGGCAGACAGCCGGTCACGGGGCTTAAAACCTTTAACCGCGCCTACCAGTCCACCATGCCCGTCGGCTCCTCCATAAAGCCCCTTGCCGTATACGGTCCTGCCATCGAAGGCGGATTGGCTCCGGGCAGCGTAATGTACGATACCCGCTCACCTATCCGTAACTGGGATACCGAATACGGCTATCCGCGCAACTACAACGATAAAGGCTATGTCGGCGAAATGACGCTCAGAACCGCCATTACCAAGTCAACAAATACGGTTGCGGCTCAGCTGCTTATGTACTATGTCGGCGGCGAAACAGCGGCAAATACCCTTGTAAATCTCGGTATCGATCCCGCTCATATTGAGCACGACGGTCCCGGCCTTGCTTTGGGCACATCGGGTATAACCCCGCTTGAAATGGCGGGGGCGTACTCTGCCCTTGCCAATATGGGTCAGTATATTCAGCCCATTTCCTTTACCAAAATTGTCGATAAGGACGGCAATACCGTGCTTAATATGCTGGATCGTCAGGAGCGCCGTCAGGTATTCAAGCCTTCAACATCATATATGATGATCGATATGCTGCAATACGCGCTTAAAACAAACCGCTCCAAGGCCCTTATATCCGGACAAACCGTTGGCGGTAAAACCGGTACGGTTATGAAGTCTCGCGGAATCGCCTTCAGCGGCTTTTCCGGCTATTATGCCTGCTCGGTCTGGATCGGCAGCGATAAATACAAGTCGCTTTCCTCCTCTACCACCGGTGCTTCGCATGCCGCAGGCCTGTGGCACGATATCATGGAGCCTCTGCACGAAGGACTGCCCGACCGTCCCATTGCCGATACCGACGCCGCGTCCCTCGGCATAACAAGAGTTAAATTCTGCAAGTACTCCGGACAGCTCGCAAATGAATCCTGCCCCGAAACCATCGAGGACATCGGACTTTACAGCGATCTTGTAACCGATCGCTGTACAAGTCATCAATATGTTACCGTCTGCAGCGAAACCGGCTGTCTCGCCACCGAGGCCTGTCCCTCAACTAAGCAGATAACGCTCCTCAGCCTGCCCCTGAAGGGCCAGCTTCCGTTCATGTACAAGAATTATCACGAGATCTATGCCCAATATTGGCCCGATCCTGATGAACCTCTTGTGGAATGCGGCAAGCATGCCGGAACATGGGATGATGAAGTTGCAAGAAAATACGAATGGAAGCATAAATCCGCTGCTCTTATAAACAAAGCAAATGAGCGTATAAAGGACGGAGGGCTTTCTCAGGAAGCGCTTGATACGCTTAACGCTCATATTTCAGAGCTTAAAAACATCTGCGCCGATCTTAACTCCGTCACCTCGGCACAGATAATAACGGCATATAACGCCCTTGACCGTTGTCTTAAATCACTTGATCCAAATAATCAATAGTCGCCTTTTCGGCGCATCAAAGGGCCCGTGCAGTATATGCACGAGCCCTTTCTGTATCATTTAATATGCCTCTGCTGCACAATCGGCAATATTCAAAGCAGAAATTCATGCCGTCCGTCAGCAGTAATAAGCCTTCAATTTACATAACCGCGTTTTCTCTTTCTGCATTGCTTTCAAAGCAGGTTAGCCGCTGCGCATTTTATTATCCTGCCAGATAGTAATCAAGAAGCAGCGAGGCCTCCAGCAGCTTTTCGCCCCGGTACCTTATTCTGAAATACAGCCGCGAGCCGTAATATTCTTTCCTGCAAACCTCTTCAAATTTTGTATAGCTTATTTTTGAAAGCTTCAGCTTTCCGTCCGAGCCTGCATTTTCAGCAAACAAATCAGCATATTTGTAGCTTGCCGATTGTGCGTCCGTCAGCTTTACCCTTTGTCCCAAGGGGGATATTTCCGTCCAATCATGTCCGTACGGATCACCGTTTTTGTCAAGCTCATCAGCTTTATGACTTACTTCATCATACAGCTCAAATGTGACGCTGCCGTCCTCACCAAGCGTGCGTACACAGCCCAAAGCTTCAATAACCGGCTTCGGCTTTACAGTTTGAGTAACCTCCGGCGTTTCGGTGTTGCTGCTTTGCGGCAGCGGCGTGTTTTGGGGCGTCACATCATCGGCTGTGATGTTAGGCTGCTGCGTATCCGACACCGTCTCGGTTTGCGCGCTGCACCCTATCAGCAATACAGCAAGCAGCACTGCAAATACCGCAGTTAGTATGCGTTTTATCATCAAATCTTTCTTTTCTCCTTACAAATACACAGCCGGGCCTATACGCCCGGCTGCGCAAAAGTCGCACATATTATATTATGCTTCCTCATCACTGTCAAGAGAGGCTGCCGCAATAATCTTTGCCGCAATATTGGGCGGGCATTCCTCATAACGGGCAAATTCCATTTCAAAGCTGCCCCTTGCCTGAGTCATGGAGCGCAGGTCAGTGGAATATCTGAACATCTCCGCAAGCGGCGCTTCCGCCATTATCTCCTGGCCTCCCGCAACGGGATTCATGCCCATTATTCTGCCGCGGCGTTTGTTAATATCGCCTATAACATCCCCCATATAATCATCCGGCACTGTTATGCGCACTGAATAAACAGGCTCCAGCAATACGGGATCCGCCTCTTTACAGCCCTTCTTGTAGGCCAGCGATGCTGCCACCTTGAAAGCCATCTCCGAGGAATCAACATCGTGATAGCTTCCATCATACAGCGTTGCCCGCATGTTCACCACAGGATAACCTGCAAGCACGCCCTTTTTAATGCAGTCGTGCAGCCCCTTTTCCACCGCAGGAATAAAGTTGCGCGGCACCGCGCCTCCTACCACCCGATCCACAAATTCAAATGTTTTATCCGAATCGTAAAGCGGTTCAAACTCTATCCAGCAATGTCCGTACTGGCCGTGTCCTCCGGACTGCTTTTTATGCTTGCCCTCTGCCTTTACCGCTTTTCTTATGGTTTCTCTGTACGGAATTCTCGGGTTTACAATGTTTACCTCGGCATTGAATTTGCTTTTCAGTTTTCTGCTTATAACATCAAGATGCATCTCTCCCAGCCCGCTTACCTGCATCTCGTTTGTTTCTTCGTTTTTTGAAAGACGGAAGGTCGGATCCTCCTCCTCAAGCCGCCGCAGGCCGCTCATTACCTTGTCTTCCTCTCCCTGCACCTTTGGGTATACCGACATCGTAATGGAAGGCCGCGGATAATCCGGCGCCGGATATATAATAGGCGCCGACTGCACGCAAAGGGTGTGATTCGTCTGTGTAAACTGCAGCTTTGAAAGCGCTCCTATATCGCCTGCACACAACTCCTTTACGGGAATCTGCTTTTTGCCTCGCATTATGCACAGCGTGCCTGCCTTTTCCGGCTTGCCTGCATTTGCGTTAAAAAGATCGGCGCCCGATTCCAATTTGCCGGACATAACCTTAAAAAACGACAGCTTGCCCACAAACGGGTCGGATACCGTTTTGAACACAAAAGCGGAAAAGGGCTGATCCTCCCTGCATATGCGTTCCTGCTCTCCGTCTGCGGATATATATTTTCTGTCCTTGCAGGAAGGAAAATAATAAAGTATATTGTCAAGCAGGCTGTGCACTCCTTTAAGCTCATATGCGCTCCCGCACATGACCGGCACCGTGCTGCCGGAATGAATGCCTGCCAGCAGCCCTCTTATTATTTCCTCCTGCGTAAGCTCCTCGCCGGAGAAATACTTCTCCAGCAATTCCTCGTCATTTTCAGCGGCAGCTTCAATTATCTTCGTTCTCGCCTCCGCAACGCACTGCTCAAGCTCCTGCGGCACGGGAATCTCCGTCATTTTTCCGCCGTCGTATGCATATCCCTTATTAGCTGCCACATCCACATATCCCGCAAGCTTTTCTCCCTGCATAATGGGATACTGAACGGGCGCTATTGCTGTCACATATTTATTTTCAAGCTCCGAAAGCACCTTATGATAGTCGGCATGCTCCCGGTCCATCTGATTTACAAATAAAATTCTCGGAATACCGCGGGACGCGGCAAGAGCCATAGCCTTCTCCGTGCCTACATCCAACCCCGATACACCGCTCATAACAATAACCGCCGCATCGGCAACGCTCAGTGCGCCGGTAACCTCCCCGGCAAAATCAAAATAACCGGGGCAATCCAAAAAATTTATTTTATATCCTTTATATTCCACCGGCTCCACGGTTGTGCTGATGGATATCCTGCGCCGGATCTCCTCCGGGTCAAAATCCGATACCGTTGTACCGTCCTGTGTGTTTCCGAAACGGTCCGTTATCTTCAAATTATAAAGTACCGCTTCTGTAAGCGTTGTTTTTCCGTTTCCACCGTGTCCGATAAGTGCAATGTTTCTGATGTTTTCGGTGCCAAAGACCATAATAGTGATTCCCCTTTCCGCGATCTGTACGATCCCTCGTCAATGACGAATTAAGATTTTGTATAGTAAACGCGCGGCGGTCGCCGGGGCTCTTTAAGCGCCGGAGCCCCATTAAAGCTCCGAATGCTCGGGTGGGGTTTCGTTACTCATATTTACATCCTTTCTAAAGCAAGCGGCTTTTTATTAACGATTAAACAGCTTTTACTTATCATAATATATTTTGCTTGCGATTTCAAGATGCAAAATGCACTTTTTTTGAATTTTTGAAGCATTTTTTTCATTTTCCCCTCAAAAGCAGCCATCATGCCGCGTTTTCCTGCTTCAAAAATCCGATTTTACGGCTAAAGCGGTTGCGCATCCATGCAATAAGTGCTAAAATAAACCGCAAAATAAAGAATTTTTACGGAGGAATTATCAAAATGAAAAAATTTGCAACGGCAATCGTATGCCTTTGCACACTGTTTGCCCTTTCTGCATGTCAGCCTGCAAAATCACCCGAAGCAACAATGACTCTGCCCGCCGAAACAAAGCAGACGGTCAGCACTCCATCAATCGAGCCCACCGTTACGGTAACCGTGCAGCCCAGCGCAAGCCCTGCAGCCAAAATCAGCGTTAAGGAATACCTTGAAAATGACGAAGTAAAGCAGTCCATCGCTCAGCTCAGCGAAAGCTTTGCTTCCCTCGGTATAACTGTTGAGTGCGCTCCTGCCGGCGATAACGACGACAAATTTGCATACATCTATACCTATACCACGGCAATCCCCGAGGAAAATCTTGAAGCTACCGCCGCCGCTCTTGAATCGCAGCTTGCTTCTCAGGCCGACACCATGAAAAGCGTTGCCGCTTCGCTGCAAAGCAACGGCGTTGACGCAAGTGCCGTTGTAGTAATTTATAAAAATGCGGACGGCAGCGTAATATATCAGACGGAATTTACCGCAGACTGAAATTAACGCGTTTTTATACGCTTTTTAAGCCGTTTTTAACGCATTTTTAATCACTTTTTTGCGCGTTTTTGCAGCGTTTTTTACATAATTTATGTGTATGCGTTGCTTTGGCGCACATATTAAAAGCCTCAGGATTCATAAACCCTGAGGCTTTTTCATAATCGTCAAATCCCCCTTGTCAGCGCAGTTTTGCGCCCATACGGAACTCCAGCGATCTTACTATTTTATCAAATATTTTGGCCACTTCCTCCACGGTAAGGGTTCTGTCGTCCGCCCGGAACTCCAGCGAAAACGCCGTGCTTTTCTTGTCGCTTCCCAGCAAATCCGACCTGTAAACATCAAACAGCTCGGCGCTGCGAAGCAGCGGCCCGCCGGCCTTTTCGATACATTCAAGCAGTTCTCCCGCCGTTATTTTCTCATCAACCACAACGGCAAGATCGCGCTGCACCGAAGGAAATTTGGGCAGCGGCAGGAACTTTATTTTCCTTCTTCCCAAGCCGGAAAGCTCCCCGATATTTATCTGCGCAACATATACCTCGCCGGCAAGCGCATAATTTTCGCATACCGCCGGATGCACCTGACCAAGCAGTGCCACCGTCTTTCCTGCCGCAACAAACTCCGCCTGTCTGTAAGGGTGCAGGAAATTCTCTTCCGAGGCGCGGCATACGGCTTTGCCGTTATACAGCCCGATTATTCCCTGTACTATGCCCTTAAGCGTGAAAAAGTCGCCCTGCCCGTAAATACCTATGCAGATATGAGGTATTTCCCGAGGCTGATTAACAATCGGAGTCTCCTTTGCTATATGAAGCACGCCGGTCTCAAACAGCTTAGCATGCCCGACACCGCGGTTTTGGTTAAGAGAAAGCACCGTAAGCATACTGTGTATCATCTGAGTGCGCAGCACGCTGTAATCCTCTCCCAGCGGATTAAGCAGTGTTATTCCGTTTCGCCGCTCATCCTGCGCAGACAGCAGCAGCATATCATCCGCCTTTTTGGATATGAAGGAATATGTGCATATCTCGCTGCAGCCCGCCTTAATAAGATAGCTTCTCATATCGTTCATATTGGCGATGGAGGGCTGCATTGTGCCGATCCTCAGATCCGCCTTCAAAGGCTTGGGGGTGATATGCTCGTAGCCGTATATTCTAATTATTTCCTCTGCTATATCGGCGGAGGTTTCAAGATCGTCCCGCCTTGACGGAACCGTGCAATTCAGCACCCCGTCTCTGAGCGTAGATTTGATATCAAGGCTCAGCATAATACGCAGCATTTCATCATCCGGCACGGTTATTCCCAATAAACGGTTTACATCCTGAGTACGCACGCTGATGCTGCGTTCATATACCGCATCGGCAGCAGAATCCGCCGCTCCGTCCAACACCTCGCCCGCGCCAAGCTCGCATATGAGGGAAACGGCACGCTTAATGGCATACGGAACGCTTCCCGCATCCACGCCCTTTTCGTAAAGTGAGGAAGCATCGGTGCGGATACCCAGCGCACGCGCCGTGCGGCGAATATTATCGCGTTTGAATTTGGCACATTCAAATATAACATCCGTTGTATCTTCTTTTATCTCGCTGTTTTCGCCGCCCATAATCCCGGCAAGAGCAACGGGCCGCGTGCTGTCGGCGATAACCAGCATTTCGTTTGTAAGAGTATGAGGCTTACCGTCAAGAGTGGTGATGCTTTCTCCCTCCTGCGCTCTGCGGACAATGATCTTTCCGTCCTTTATATCCCTTGCATCAAAGGCATGCATGGGATGCCCGGTTTCCAGCATTATAAAATTTGTTATATCCACAATGTTGTTTATCGGGCGCAGTCCGGCTGAAATAAGGCAATCACACAGCCATTTCGGCGATGGCGCGATTTTTACATTTCTCACTCCCATAAGCATATAGCGCGGGCACAGTATACCATCCTGCACCTCTGCCTGCATAATACCGTTAATGTTTTGAGATACCGAGTGGTATTGAGTCTCGGGCAGGCGGAATTCATTTCCGAGCACTGCGGCAATTTCACGCGCCATGCCCAGAACGCACTGACAATCGGGTCGGTTGGGCGTAATGCTGAAATCAATTATGCAGTCATCCTTGCCCACGGCCTTCATGATGTTGTCGCCTATTGTACAATCATCTTTTAGAATGAGTATCCCGTAAACACCGGCACCGGGATATTCCTCCTCGGAAAGCATAAGCTCTTCTCCGGAGCAGAGCATACCGTCGGAAACTACACCGCGCAGCTTACCGCTTTTTATATGCGTGCCGTTTGGCAGAATCGAATCGTTAAGTGCGGCCGGTACAAGCGCGCCCTGAAAAACATTGCTTGCTCCGGTCACTATCTGTACGGTCCCGCTGCCGACATTCACCTGACAAATTAGAAGATGATCGGAATCGGGATGCTTTTCTATTTTTTCTATTCTTCCCACAACGACATTTTGCGCAGCGGCAGAGGCATCCTCAATGCCCTCCACCTCAAAGCCCGCCATTGTCATTTTATCGCACAGTTCCCTGACGGAAACATTGATATCGGTATATTTTTTTACCCAGTTTAGTGACAGTTTCATTTTTATCTTCCCTTCCGCAAGCTATTTGAACTGTTCAAGAAAACGCAGATCGTTTTCAAACAGCAGGCGCATATCAGAAATTTTATAACGCGTTACGGCTATACGGTCAATGCCCAAACCGAATGCAAAGCCGGAATACACGGCCGGGTCGATGCCGCAGCCCGCAAGCACCTTGGGGTTAACCATTCCGGCTCCGAGTATTTCCACCCACCCCGTTCCTTTGCATACACGGCAGCCCTTTCCGCCGCATTCCGAGCAGGAAACATCCACCTCGACGCTGGGCTCCGTAAAGGGGAAAAATGAGGGGCGCAGTCTGGTTTTTGCCGAAGAGCCGTATATTTTTTTTGCAAAGGCATCCAGTGTGCCGCTGAGGTCGCACATTGTAATATCTTTATCGACCACCAGACCTTCAAGCTGATGGAATACCGGCGAATGCGTGGCATCCACTTCATCGGCGCGGAAAACGCGTCCGGGGCAGATGATTCGTATGGGCGGCTTCTGCGATTCCATGGTGCGTATCTGCATGGCAGAGGTCTGCGTGCGCAGCAGCAGATTTTTGGTTATATAGAAGGAATCCTGCATGTCCCTTGACGGGTGATCCTCCGGGATATTCAAAGCCTCAAAATTGTAGTGATCTGTTTCCACCTCGGGGCCTTCCGCAACATCAAAGCCCATAGACATAAAAATCTCTATAAGCTCATTGCGCACGGCAGTGATCGGGTGTATTGTTCCGATCTCCGGCGTTTTTGCCGGCACTGTTACATCAATACGCTCGCTTAGCAGCTTTTTCTCCAGCAGCTTTTTCTGAAGCTCCTGCTGCTTTTGAGCTATGCGCTCCTCCAGAAATGAGCGCAGTCCGTTTACCTTCATGCCCATTGCCGGGCGCTCTTCCGGCGGGCAGCTGCCCATGGAGCGCAAAAGCTCGGTCAGCTTTCCCTTCTTGCCCAAATAGCGAATGCGCAGTGCTTCCAGCTCTTCCGGCACGCTGATATCTTCAATTTCTTTGCCGGCATCGGTGCGGATGTCGTCTATTCTGTCCTGCATTTTCTTTTCCTCCTGGTATATCTTGACCGACGAAAAAAGCCCCGTCCGAAGGGACGAGGCTGATCGTGGTACCACCCTATTTTTCCGCTGATAACAGCCGCTTAAAAACGGCGCCTTAACGGACTCATATGCTGTAACGGGCTGTTCCCGTATTTTCTTAACGGCCGCGGTGCTTTTGTTATTTACCCGGCATAATTATTTATACACCGAACAAATTCATCAAAGCACAGCTGCTTTAGGAAAATCTGCTCCGAAGGGAACTTCATACGGCTTGCCGATAGAGCGCTTACAGCGGATGCGCCCCTCTCTTTAAGGGCAAAACCATACTACTTTTCTTCATCATTGCATTTATTTATTTTTTATATATTATCACCTTTGCACAATACTTGCAAGCAAAATACGATTAAAAATAAAAAATAAGCAGCAATTATACGGTAAAGCAGCAATTCCGCTTTACAATAAATCAGGTGCATGTTATTATATCCCTGTTAGAGGCGCGGTTTTTATCAGTAGTCAGGCTCAGGGCGCAGCCTTGCCCGTATATCCCTGCATGAAAGGAAACACCGCCGAAAGCGTGCTGCAGGCAAAGCGCAGCATGGCTTGGCTGCACGGGCGAACAGCTTTGCAGCTGTCATCAAGCAATTTGATGGAGTGCTAACCTATATGCGTTTTTGCGTTGGCAGCACAATCATTCAAATTGTACTGCTTTATTTATTTTGGGGAGGATAATCAGATGTCTCGTAATTACAATGTTGGAATAATCGGAGCCACCGGCATGGTCGGACAGCGTTTTATAACGCTGCTGTGCAATCACCCGTGGTTTAGAATCACGGCTCTTGCCGCAAGCCCCCGTTCCGCCGGAAAGCCCTATGCTCAGGCGGTAGGCGCAAAATGGAGTATGCAGGAGGAAATACCTGCGTCCGTAAAGGATATGACGGTTCTGGATGCGGCGGCAGATGCCGAAAAGATCGCCGCAAGCGTGGATTTTGTATTCTGCGCGGTAGATATGAAAAAGGATGAGATACGCGCTCTTGAAGAAAAATATGCGCGTTTGGAGTGCCCCGTTATATCAAACAACAGCGCACACCGCGGAACGCCCGATGTCCCCATGATCATCCCTGAGCTTAATGCCGCTCATGCCGCGGTTATCCCCTTCCAGCGCAAGCGCCTGGGTACAAAACGCGGCTTTATTGCCGTTAAATCAAACTGCTCGCTGCAAAGCTATGTTCCGGCGCTTTACCCCCTCAACAGCTTCGGTGTGAAATGCGCAAGCGTATCTACCTATCAGGCCATTTCCGGCGCCGGCAAAACCTTTGCCGTATGGCCCGAAATGATTGACAACATTATTCCGTATATCGGCGGAGAGGAAGAAAAAAGCGAGCAGGAGCCGCTTAAAATTTGGGGGCATCTTGAAAACGGCGTGATTGTATCCGCCGACGCTCCTCTGTTCAGCGCTCAGTGCATCCGCGTACCGGTCTCGGACGGACATACCGCCACTGTTTCCGTAAAATTCGACAAAAAGCCCTCAAAGCAGGAAATCCTCGATATTTGGGCCGGCTTCCGCGGTCGTCCTCAGGAATTGGATCTGCCCAGCGCTCCTAAGCAGTTTCTGCACTATTTTGAAGAAAATGATCGTCCGCAGATCAAAAGCGAACGCAACCTTGAACACGGAATGGCCGTTTCCATAGGCCGCCTGCGCGAAGATACGATATTTGACTATAAATTTGTCTGCATGTCCCACAATACACTGCGCGGCGCAGCGGGCGGTGCCGTTCTTATGGCGGAGCTGCTTTGCGCCGAAGGATATATGGACTGATTTCCAACCGGGCATTGCCCTTGCACCGCTTGCGGCAATACGGCTTTATAAACAGCAGCTTGCAATCCTCACGCATATGCTGATATTGCAGCACGATTTACACGAGCATACGGTGACGCTCTTTGCGGCGGTTTATACCGGCTGCGGGAAATAGCCGCAAAAAAACAATACTACTTCTTTATTTTGGGAGTGATTTTATGCGCAAGAATACTATTTTTACAGGCTCTGCGGTAGCAATTATCACACCGTTTACCAAAGACGGAGTGGATTTTCCGGCCTTTGAGAAACTTATAGAAAGGCAAATTGCGCTAGGCACGCAATGCATCGTTGTATGCGGAACCACGGGAGAACCTGCCACAATGACGGCCGCCGAGCGGGAAAGCGTTATCCGCTTTTGCATAGAGCATACAAACGGGCGCATTCCGGTTGTAGTGGGCACGGGCAGCAATTGCACCGTCGATGCCGTAAAAAACTCGGAAAACGCGCAAAAATGGGGTGCGGACGGTCTGCTGGTGGTAACTCCGTACTACAACAAATGCTCGCCCATGGGGCTGAAAGCACATTATAAGGCAATATCCGATGCAGTCACTCTGCCCATCATTGCATACAGTGTTCCCTCAAGAACCGGCGTTAACATTTCGGCTTCGCTTATGGCAGAGCTTGCGCAGATTGAAAATGTAGCCGCAATAAAAGAGGCCAGCGGAAACATGGATCAGGTGGTGGCTATTGCCCACGCCTGCGGAGATGCCGTAGATATTTATTCCGGCGAGGACGCATTGACCGTACCCATGATGTCAATGGGAGCAAAGGGCGTTATTTCCGTTGCGGCAAATATCGTTCCCGGCGATGTTCAGGCCATGTGCGCAGCAGCGCTTGCGGGCAATTTTGAAGCAGCGGCAGCCGCACAGAAAAAGCTGTATCCGCTTATAAAAGCGCTTTTCTGCGAGGTAAATCCGATACCCGTAAAAAGCGCAGCCGCAGCAATGGGGCTGTGCAGCAGCACCCTGCGCCTTCCGCTTACGGAGATGGCGCCCGAAAATCTGGAACGACTGATATCGGCAATGCGGCAATACGGTGTTATATGATTTTCGGTTTTCATTATATTATGAAAGGCAGTGTTATAAGTGCTTGATATAATCCTCAGCGGCTGCGGCGGAAAAATGGGACGATATATTGCCCAGTGTGCCGCCGAATCGCCCGATGTTTCCGTTGCGGCGGGCATAGATCCGTTTTTAAGCGGTGAAAGCCGATTTGACTTTCCCGTGTTCGGCTCCTTTGTCGATTGCGATGTAAAAGCAGATGTTATAGTTGATTTTTCCTCCCCCGCTGCCCTTGATTCAATAATCAGCTATGCAAAGCTTCATCATCTTCCGGTGGTATTTGCAACAACGGGATACAGCAATGAGCAAATCGCAAAAATCAAAACTCTTTCACAAAGCGTGCCTGTATTCCGTTCGGGAAATATGTCGCTTGGAATAAATTTAATGACAGAGCTGCTGCGTACCTGCACGCATGTTCTTAAGGGCTATGATATTGAAATAACAGAAAAGCATCACAACCAAAAGCTTGATGCTCCCAGCGGCACGGCGCTTATGCTTGCCGATGCAATAAATTCGGCATCGGATGAGCAATATGATTATGTCTACGACCGGCATGAGCGCAGAGAAAAGCGCCCGGCAAACGAAATAGGCATACATTCGGTGCGCGGCGGCACAATAGTGGGAGAGCACACGGTGCTATTTGCAGGCAGAGATGAATTTCTTGAAATAACCCACACCGCGCAGTCAAGACAGCTGTTTGCCGTCGGCGCGCTGAAGGCTGCGCGCTTTCTGCAGGTGCAGCCCTGCGGGCTTTACAATATGAGCGATGTTATAAATTCAGGCAGTGCTGCGCCCCGCATAGGCATATGCGAGGACAGCGCAATTATCCGCGTTTCCGATATAAGCATAAACGACGGCATGATTTCCGATATGTTTGCCCTGCTTGCAAAAAACGGGATATCCCCGGAGCTTATAAACCAGTCTTCGGCGTTTAGCGGAAGGACGGATATATCCTTCTGCGTTTCCGCAGATGTGCTGCACGAAACCGTGGAATTGCTCTGCAGCCTTGCGGACCGCCGCAAAATTTCCGTAAACAGCGATATATGCAGAATTTCCGTAGACAACTCCTCCTTTGACGGCAGCGTCGCTGTTTCCCGTATCACGGCAGCGCTGTATGAAAACAGAATTCCCGTATACATGGTAACCGGAAACGAAGCCGGTCTTTCGCTTTGCGCCCCAAGGGAGGATGCCGAGCGCGCGGCGGATATAATCCGGGACAATCTTTAGGAGAAGCCAATGAACAGGCAAAAAAGAATTCTTGCCGTACACGATATATCGGATATAGGCCGTTGTTCGCTTACGGTGGCGCTGCCGATAATTTCCGCCTGCGGCATTGAAACGGCCGTGCTGCCCACGGCTATTTTGTCAACGCATACGGGCGGCTTTACGGGATATACCTACCGCGACCTTTCGGACGATATTATTCCGGTCACCGATCATTGGCGTTCCCTCGGTATAGATTTTGATGCCGTTTACAGCGGATTTCTCGGCTCTTTCCGCCAGCTTGATATCATGTACGGGCTTTTTTCGCAATATAAGGAAAAAGGCGCCGTAATAATTGTGGATCCCGTATTGGGCGATAACGGCAGTCTTTATTCTGTATTCGGCCCTGAATTTGTGCAGGGCATGCGCCGGCTTTGCAGCCTTGCCGACATTATCACCCCCAATATAACCGAGGGAGCCCTGCTTGCCGGGTTGCAATACCGTTTAGGCGGAGATGACGAATATATAAGTACAATGCTTGAAGGTCTTCACGAAATAACAAACGCAGCCGTAGTGCTTACCGGGGTTGTCCGCGGCAGCGAAACCGGGGTTGCAATGCGCGAAAAAAACGGTGATGTCACTTATACGGGCAGCGTACAGGTGGACGGCATTTTTCACGGAACGGGGGATGTTTTTGCCAGTGCAATGACGGGTGCGTACATGAAATGCGGAAATATGCAGCAGGCAGTACGCATAGCGGTGGATTTTACCTTGGAGAGCATACTCAGAACCAAAGCCTACAACACCGAATACCGCTACGGCGTGTGCTTTGAAGAATCCATTCCTTCCCTTATAAAAGCCCTCAACCTGTAAATATAAGTATTTACGGTTTCAATTCCAAAACATCAAAAGCAAAAGCCCGGCATTATACAGCAATTATTCGCCGCTTAATGCCGGGTATATTTATTTTTATCCGTATTGCGGCTCAATTGCCGCTCTTTATTCTTTTATAGAGGCAAAAAGCAAATTCCACGCTTTCCGGCACGGTTCCGTCCGTAAGCGCCCCTATCTTATCGCCGGTACGGCTGCATTTTCTGTCGCCCTCATATTCAAGGCGCCATTCATCACTGCTGTCAAGATCCGTAAAATATGCGTCCTTGCAGAAATCAGCATACACCTTTGTAACATAAGCCTTGTTGCAATACGGCAGCAGCTGTTTATATACGCTGGCGCCGCCTATTACGAAAACCTCGCCGGAATCCATTTTTTCCACCGTTTCCAGCAGCTCGCCGATGCTGTGTGCAACCACTGCGCCCTCCGGTGCATAAGCGGGACTGGGGTTAAGCACAATATTACGCCTGTTTTTCAGCACTCTTCCGCCCGGAAATGTCGCCAATGTGTTTGAACCCAGAATTACCGTTTTCCCGGTAGTGAGCGCAGCAAAATTCTGCAGATCCTCTCTGAGCCTTACCAGCAGATCGCCTTTATAGCCTATTCCCCATTTTTCATCTACGGCAACTATAAGATTCATATATCCTCCGTGTTAAACAATTCCGATTTCTTTTGCGTGTGATTGCATATTTAGCGCCGCCGAACCTGAGCATCATACCGCAACGGGAATTTTGCCTATTTTTTCGCCGTGACGGTAATCCTCCACGCTGAAGCTGTCCGGCGTAAAGGCATAAAAATCCGTCACTGAACTATCCAGCGTCACCTTCGGAGAATCATACGGTGTACGCTGGATCAAATCGCGCACAATGGGAATGTGACGGTCATAAATATGAGCGTCGGCTATCACATGCACAAGCTCGCCCGGCTTAAGACCCGATACCTGGGCCAGCATCATTACAAGCGCTGCATACTGAGCCACATTCCATGCATTTGCAGCCAGCATATCCTGCGAGCGCTGATTAAGAATAGCACAAAGTTTGCCCTCTGTTACATTGAAGGTCATGCTGTATGCGCAGGGGTAAAGCGCCATTTCGTGCAGATCCTCAAAATTATACATATTGGTCATTATTCGGCGGCTGCACGGATTATTTTTAAGATCGTACAGCACGCGATCCACCATGTCGAAACGGCCTTCCTTATACTGATGCTTTATTCCCATTTGATAGCCGTATGCCTTGCCGATAGAGCCGTTTTCGTCAGCCCAACTGTCCCATATATGGCTGTTCAGATCGTGTACATTATTGGATTTTTTCTGCCATATCCAAAGCACCTCGTCCACTGCAAGGCGAAGATTTATCGGCCTTACGGTGATAAGCGGGAATTCCTTTGAAAGATCATATCGATTTACCACGCCGAACTTTTTAATGGTATAAGCGGGCGTTCCGTCCTCCCATTTGGGGCGCACCCTTTCATCCCGTACCCATGTGCCGTTTTCCAGTATATCTCTGCATGTGTTTATAAACGCCGTATCCGCCGAACCCATAGTGCTGTTTACCGTCCCTGAAACATTATATGTTTTGTTAACCTCAATGCCGCAATTAAAATCAACCGGCATAAGGTAAAAAACTGTTTACACTGAATTATACCATATACCTTAAATTCATTCAACGATTTTTACTGCAAACCGAATATATAAAAACAGCGCAGTAAAGCTTCCGTTTGATTTACTGCGCTTTATGTTATAAATTTGTATGCCTGCTAAATTTGTATGCCTGCGCTTTTGCGCCGCCGATCAGGCAGCAATATATCTATAATACGGCGTTGCCGTTAAAAAGGCGCATTGCAAATAATGCCGCACCTGCCGCCGCTTCCTCCGCATCGGGCAGCACCTCCGGATCGGAGGCAAAAATGTCGCAAACAGCCGCTTTAAGCAGTTTGTTTTTGCGTATTGCATTGCCGGAGGCAAAAATGCGCATATTTTCTAAAGCGGACATTTTCTCATATGCATCATAAAGCTCCTGCACCATGCCGCGCATAATACCGCGAAGCAAAAGCCCCGGTGTAAAATTATCCGGTGTAATGCCGGTTACGGAGCCTGTTATAGCGCCGTCATATCTTGTGCCGCAAAACGCGGTGCATACAATGGGCGGCTTCTTTTGAGCGTCCTCCATAGCAAGGCGCGCCATAAGCTCGTACTGTTCACTATTGTCGCCGCAGGCGGCATAAACAATGCTTCTTATAAAGCGCTCCGCCAGTGCATATGCATATCCGCCGCACAGTGCGGAATAGCTTTTAAGATATAAGCCGCCAAAGAACGGGCGCAACTCAATGCCCTCCTTTGCATCATACTGTTGGGCCGCTTCTGCACGCCCGGCAATCGTAATCTGGCTGCCGGTGCCGAAGTTTATCAAAACACATTTTTCCGCTCCGCATTCTGCGCTGACGCTGAGAAAGCTTGCCTGATGGTCGCCTATCGGAACATAAACCTTTGCGCCCTTATATTCCCCTATCTCACCGTTTACCGTGCAGCGGGGCAAAAGCGAAGCATCAATGCCCAGCTTTTTAAGCTTCTCAATAAAAAAGCAATTGTTTTTTATATCATAAAAACCAAGCGACGCGGCGTTTGTGGGATGTATTACAGGAGAATTCCCGCCCGTAAGCTTAAGGCAGATATAATCCATGATCGTACAAAGCTTTGCTGCGTTTTCGGGCACTTCGCCTTTTTCGGTAAGATAATAATGCGTGATAAGTCCGTAGCCCTCCGGCACATCCATGCCGGTTATTTGCCTTGCTTGTATGCGGCTCGTACCGTCATCTTCGTTAAATTGCCATGTATAAAGCGGAGAAACAGCATTCCCTTCGGAATCAAGGTACACAATACCGTGCATCTGTCCCGCAATGCCGACGGCGCGCACATTTTTATATGTTCTTTCCGCCACATCTATAAGAGCAAGAGTGCGTGTGAGTATATTTTCCGCATCCTGCACTCCGTGGCGCTCTGTTTTGGCATCATTTGTAATATTGAAGGTATCAAGAACATTCCCTTTATCGTCAATAACCGCAAGACTTAGGCTGCTTGTGCCTATATCAAGCCCGAGTACAACCGGAATATCCGCGCAAAAAATCGGCTGTGCTTCCTCGTTTACCGCGTCGGCCTCTTTATCAAGCAGCTTTTCAACATTTTTTATATCGGGATAAGCGCGCAGCATTTCCCTGCACAGCTCCAGCTGCCGCTCGTTGCTGATGCGGCTTTCCTTCAGGTTTTTCTTCTGCTTATTAAGCAGTTCTTCAAGCCCTATCATATTGCTGTTCAACAGCAGTATATCGGATACCGATATTCCCGCTGCTCTTAAGAGCTTTATCCTCATGATCTTTTCTATAAGCTCCGGTGAATATACCCTGTAATCGTTTTCCTTCCGCTCGGTTATGAAAAGCCCCTTGCTTTCGTAAAATCTCAAAGTCTTTTTGCTCAGCTTTGTATATTCTGATGCTTCGTTTATATTCATTGTCCGCCCTCCGGAATGATATCTGTCATAATAATTCTATACCTTGCTCCCACTGGAATGTCAAGCACAATTTTTATGCCTTTTGCAAACCGGTAAAACACGCGCTGCGGCGCAGGATAGGTGCATTGCATTGTACTTTTATACGCTTTTTATATCATTTTTATATTCCTGTGCGTATTATTTGTGCAAAAAGCACTTGTAAATTATAATTGCATAGGCTATAATAGCATCATGATTTACAGGAACACATTCCAACTCAAATTGTTCAGGAGGCTCGTAATATGAAATCCGTTTCCATAATGCTTCAGGAAGCACAGAATATCAAGTCCTTCGTTTCCATCATCAATAAATACCCCTACGATATCGACCTTCGTTCCGGCAGATATGTTGTAGATGCAAAAAGCATTTTGGGTATTTTCTCTTTGGATTTGTCCAAGCCCATCACCATGGAGATATACAGTGACAGCTGCGACGATCTGCTTAACGATATTAAGGAATTCATTGTTAAATAACACATGCGATTCGTAACAAGAAGCAAGCTGCGGCCTGAAAAATGGCCGCAATTGTTTTTTACGCAGAATTTCAGCATAGCGATAAGTTAGGAAATAAAAATGAAACCGCCATTTTCAGAGGAGATCCTCACCGTGCTGTATGTGCTTTTCCGCGCCGAAGCCGCTCTTCGCGCCGAGGACATAATAGACACGCTTGAGGACACCAGCATAGATTATTTTACCGCTCATCAAATATTGGAGCATCTTTTGGAAAACAAGACCGTGTTTTCCGTAAAGCAAAACGGCTATGAGCTTTACTTTATATCTCCCATCGGCAAGGATGCCATTGAGCAGTTTTATCCCACCGTGCGCGCCTCCGTACGGAACAGCATAGACAGCTACCTTAAGGATAATCTTGCCGAAATGACCGCCGCTGCCGGCATACGCAGCTCCGTCTGCTTCTCCTTTGACGGTAATTACTGTGTTATACTCAAGCTGTTTGAAAACAATCTCTGTGCAATGGAAATAACTCTTACTGTGCGTGATTCCGCCACGGCAGAGCTTTTTATGCAGAATTGGAGCAAATCGTCACAGGATATTTATACTGCGGTCCTGCGCACCTTAAGCCAAAGCGCCGCTATTTGATAATTCAGTACGGCATATCAATCATAATTATTTGCGAAGGCTCACATATTCCCGGCAGCTGCTTAAGCAGTCTGCCGTTTTTCATGCTGTGCTTCTCCACCCTGCCCGCTATGTTCATTCCCACCAGTATATCCTCTCCGCAAAGGCATATGCCCTCCGGCATTGCGCCAAGTGCAAATGAGCGCAGCGGCATCAAATCATGAGTTTTATGCAGCAGCAAGGCTTTGTCCCCTGCGCAGGAAAAGACAACCGTGTCCCCCGTCTGCACCGCATCTACCGGATTAAAGCCCGTGCGCCCGAACAGAAGCATATCTCCGCTTATGTCAAACAGCGCGGCACAGCCTCTGCCGTCGGCTTCGTTTCCGTATACAAGAAAGCCCTCCCCCCTCTTTTCAGTTTCCGTAACGCATACTCCGTTAGGCGCAAAGCCGAGTTTTATCTCTTTAAGCAACGTAAGCTGCGGCACGGACAGCAGATAGAGCGCTTCCTGCAAAAAGCATACGGCGGCGCAGACATTTTTTGCTGCGCACACACCGCACAGCGCCTGACCGAGCCGGTTTGATATAAAGCTCTGCCCGCCGCTGCAAAGACATATTTCCACCGTATCCGTCTCGCCGCAGGCAGTAATTATATACCCGTTCCAAAGACAAAGCTGCATGGGATACCGACCTATGCAATGCCGGAAAACCGAGGCTCCGCTGTATGTATCCAGCCTGAGAATACCGGAAGCATGGCTTGCTGCAATATATAGATATCTTCCGTCCCCTGCGGCCGATCTGCATCCGAGACTGCCGCAGCGCTTAAAAAACGAATTGCGGCCGGTACGGCCTACCGGGGCAGCATATACGGTGCCGCCCGTAAGCGAAAGTTTTTTGATTTTCCCGCTGTCCGGATAATAGAACACCGCAGCGTCCTCCGCCATTGACAATATAGCCGCAGCGCGCACACTATCACCTCCTTATGCTTTATAGTATGCATCACCCTGCGACAGCGGGATTAAAAAACGATTTTTCGGAATTGCTGATGTATTTTGCCGTGCAAATCAAGCTTTTATGCAGCCCTTTCCGTGTCAAGGCAGCGTCAGAGCCGCAAAAAGTACCGTTTTTTTGTTTATATCTTGACCGCCTTTATGAATTGTTATATAATTAACTGAAATTTAAGTTAAGCGGTGAAAATAATGTTTATTTACAAAACAACGGGCACATGCTCCAAGGAAATTCAGCTGGAAATCGACAATAATGATATCATCAAATCAGTTACCTTTGTAGGCGGATGCCGCGGCAACACAAAGGGGGTCGCCGCTTTGTGCATCGGACGCAATGCTCACGATGTAGCAAAGATGCTTAAGGGCATACCCTGTCAGGGCGATACCTCCTGTCCTGATCAGCTTTCCAAGGCCATATGCGCTTACTACGCTTCCAAGCAAACGGCATAGTAGGCATAGTATAAAAGCAGTTTATCTGCTTTTTTCAAAAATATAACGGGGTGAAGTATGGAAAATACAGACATGATACGCATTGAGCATTTACAAAAGAAATTCGGTGATATCTGCGCGGTAAACGACCTCAGCTTTCATGTTAAAAGGGGCGAATTGTTTGCTTTTTTGGGCGTAAACGGCGCCGGGAAATCCACTACGATAAATATCATCAGCGGCCAACTTAAAAAGGACGGCGGCCGTGTGGAAATATGCGGTGCCGATATTGACACCGATATTCAAAGTGTAAAGCGGAAATTGGGCGTTGTTTTTCAAAATTCCGTGCTGGATAAAGAGCTCAGCGTAGCAGACAACCTTGAAAGCCGCGCCGCACTTTACGGCATACGGGGCCGCGAGCTGCGCAGCCGCGTTGATGAGCTGTGCATGATCCTTGATATCGGCGGATTGCTTAAGCGCCAGGTCGGAAAGCTGTCGGGCGGTCAACGCCGCAGAATAGATATCGCCCGCGCATTGCTGCATCGGCCGGAGATACTTATTCTTGATGAACCCACCACCGGTTTGGACCCTCAGACTCGCAGGCTTTTATGGAACGCCGTTGCGGAGCTGCGTGCCAATAACGGTCTTACCGTTTTCCTCACCACCCATTACATGGAGGAAGCTGCCGATGCCGATTATGTTGTAATCCTCGACAGCGGCGCCATATCGGCACAGGGCACGCCGTTAGAGCTGAAAAACGCATATACCGGCGATTTTATATCCCTCTACGGCTGTGATGAAAATGATGTTCGGTGCTTGAATATGCCGTATGCGCCTCTGCGCGACGGGTTTCGCATAACAGTACCCAATACTGCTGCCGCAACCGAGCTGATTATTAAATACCCGGAAATATTCCGTGATTATGAAATTATCAAAGGCCGGATGGACGATGTGTTTCTTGCGGTTACCGGTAAAAAACTTAGCGGAGGTGAACAGAAATGACCGGACTTTCTGCCCTGATAAAGCGAAACATAAAGCTGTATTTCCGCGATAAAGGAATGTTTTTTTCCTCGCTTATAACACCAATTATTCTGTTGATACTCTTTGTCACCTTTCTTGGCAGCATTTATCGCGATTCCTTTGCCTCCGCCCTAAGCGCAGCGGGTATAAATGCCGACGCGGCCCTTATTGACGGATGCGTAGGCGGTCAGCTTATTTCTTCGCTTTTGGCCGTAACCTGCATAACGGTGGCCTTCTGCTCAAATCTTATAATGATAAAGGATAAAACAAGCGGCGCCCGGCGCGATCTTACGGTATCGCCGCTCCATTTGTCCACATTGGGCTTCAGCTATTATTTGGCAGCTCTTATATCCACGCTCATAATCAATCTCACTGCGGCGGCGGTATCTCTTGCATACCTTGCTTTTGTCGGATGGTATCTGAGCTCCGCAGATGTACTGCTGCTTATATTGGATGTATTCCTGCTTACAATGTTCGGCACTGCCCTTTCCTCGTGCGTCAATTTCTTTTTGAGCAGCGACGGTCAGGCATCGGCTGTCGGAACCATTGTAAGCGCAGGCTACGGATTTATCTGCGGTGCATATATGCCTGTTTCAAATTTCTCGCCCGTACTGCAAAAAATTCTTTCCTTTCTGCCCGGGACATACGGAACCGTTCTTTTAAGAAACCATGCAATGCGCGGTGCCTTCCGGCAGATGACAAAAGACGGTATTCCGCAGGAGGTAATTGAAAAAATCTGCGACAGTGTTGACTGCAATCTTTATTTCTTTGGCGAGAAGGTAAGCGTTTCTGCAATGTATATGGTTTTATGTGCCAGTATCCTGCTTTTTATAGGCATTTATATTGCAGTGAACTTAATAAAAGAAAAACGCGCCGACTGAGCTGCATGAAGAATCTTAGTGTGTAAAAATAACGGTTGCTGCAAACATTTGCAGCAACCGTTATTTTAAATGCATTTTGATTTTTCAAATCACCTTGAAGTATAGTTAGGCGCTTCCTTGGTGATGTCAATATCGTGAGGATGGCTTTCGGTAAGTCCGGCGTTTGTAATTCGTACAAACTCGGCATTTTGCTGAAGCGTCGGAATATCCGGGGCTCCGCAATATCCCATACCGGAACGGATGCCGCCCAGCAGCTGATATACCGTATCGGAAAGCGGCCCGCGGAATGGCACTCTGCCCTCTACGCCCTCGGGCACGAACTTTTTGCTTCCGCTCTGGAAATAACGGTCTGAGCTGCCCGCATGCATCGCAGAAAGCGAGCCCATGCCGCGATAAACCTTAAAGCTTCTGCCCTGATAGATTTCGGTTTCTCCGGGGCTTTCCTCAGTTCCCGCAAGCAGACCGCCTATCATGACGGCGCTTGCGCCGGCGGCAAGCGCCTTTACAATGTCGCCCGAATACTTTATGCCCCCATCGGCAATAATCCTTTTTCCCAGCTTCTCTGCGGCTTCGGCACAGTCCATAATTGCCGTCATCTGCGGTACACCGATCCCCGCGACTACACGGGTCGTACAAATAGAACCGGGGCCTATACCCACCTTTACACAGTCCGCACCGCTCTTAATAAGATCCTCAACAGCTGCGGCGGTAGCAACATTTCCCGCAATCAGCTGAAGGGACGGATATTTGCTTTTGATTTTTTCCACCATTTTAAGAACGCCCACCGAATGCCCGTGCGCAGTGTCCAGCGCTATAATATCAACATGCGCATTATAAAGCGCGGCAATGCGTTCCATTGTATCCGCCGCCGTACCTACTGCGGCACCGACAAGCAGCCTGCCCTTGCGATCCTTGGCGCTGTTGGGATACTGTATGGCTTTTTCAATATCCTTTATTGTAATAAGGCCCTTGAGATTATAATCCTTGTCCACAATCGGAAGCTTTTCAATGCGGTGGCGGCGCAGTATCTCCTTTGCCTCCTCCAGCGTTGTGCCTTCCGGAGCCGTTATCAGGTTGTCCTTTGTCATAAGGTCGGATATTGGCTTGGAGAAATCAGTCTCAAATTTAAGGTCGCGGTTGGTGAGTATTCCTATCAGCTTGCCGTCGCGGGTTATCGGTACTCCGGAAATATGAAAACGCTCCATCAGTTTCAGTGCGTCTGCAAGGTTGTGATTTTCGGAAAGATAGAACGGATCCGTAATAACCCCATGCTCAGAGCGCTTCACTCTGTCAACCTGCATCGCCTGTTCCTCTATCGGCATATTTTTATGAAGTATGCCGATACCGCCTTCACGCGCCATTGCTATTGCAAGCCTTGCCTCGGTAACGGTGTCCATTGCCGCACTCATAAGCGGAATGTTGAGAGTGATCTCGTCCGTAAGCTTTGTCCCCAAAAACACCTTGTCCGGAGTAACCTCGCTGCGGGCCGGAACCAGCAGGACATCATCAAAGGTTAATGCTTCTCTGATTTCTTTTTTCATCGGTATACCTCTTCCGTATTTATACTTGTTATATTTGTTTAAGGCGGTTTTGCCGCCGATTACACCATTGCTGCATTTTCTGTATATTATATAACATCAAAAAAAGCTTTACCTCGCTTCCTCGATGCAAATCAAACGAAAATCAGATTTTGACGGCATCAATGCACAACCCGTAAATGCCGGAACAAAATGAAATCGTGCACAGTTAATACTGCTTCTGTTGACTGTATATAAACAATTCGGCTTTACAATGCAAGCACACCCCGGCGCGCGGCATAAAATATGTACTGCTGCACAATTCCCGCGTCTTGGCCGAAATGCTTTGAGGCATAGGCTTCAATCTGTGCATTAGCCGCACCGCAATCCGGATAAAGAAAAAGCATAGCCTTTTTCATCCATGTGTCCACCGGAAAAGCGGAAAGCTGTCTGAGCCCGAAGAGCAATATGCAATTTGCCACCTTTGGGCCTATTCCGTACATGGAAAGCAAGGCCTGCCGCGCTTGGGCATATTCCATCTTCATCAACGAATCAAGCAGGCTCGGATTTTCCGAAACAGCCGCGGCACATTTAGCCACATAAGGCGCTCTGTAACCCAAGCCTATTTTTTCAAGCTCTTCAACCGATATTGCAGCCAGCCGATCAGCAGACGGAAAAGAGTATACCGTGCCGCCATAGGCCTCCGCTTGCCGGCCGCACAAAGCGCACATGCGTTCTATTATGCCTTTTATACGCTTTATGTTGTTATTCTGCGATATAATAAACGATATAAGCACCTCCCAAAGCTCCTGCCTTAGAATGTGCATTCCCGTTCCGGCTTTCACACAGTCCCCGATAATGCTGTCGTGTATAAAGCGGCCTTCAATTGCCGCATAGTCGGTATCAAGATCAAAATAACGCCGCCAATATGAAAAATCCTCATCGCTGCAGGAAAAAAGCACCCCGTCGCCGTACTGCTTAAGGCGCAGCGCACGCCCGGCAGCAACACCCTGATATATGTCTTTGTCCACCTGGTTCCAGCGAAAGCATTGGCCGTTTTCCAGAGTATTCTTTATATTAAAGCAATCCGATGAGAAAAAATGCTCTTCCATATTGCACCTATGAAAAAACTGAAACTATACTGCAAAACAAAACAGTATTTGAAAAACGCCCGCAGAAAACCTGCGGGCATGATTATCAAACGATTTTTTCTTCCTTGGGATAAATGCTGACCTGCTTTTTCAGCTTACCCTTGTGCTCAAAGCGCACAACGCCGTCCGTTAAAGCAAACAGCGTATCATCACCGCCGATGCCTACATTAACACCGGGATGGATTTTTGTGCCTCTCTGACGAACCAGAATATTGCCCGCAAGCACAAACTGGCCATCAGCGCGCTTAACGCCAAGGCGCTTGGACTCACTGTCACGGCCGTTCTTGGTGGAGCCCACGCCCTTTTTATGAGCGAATAACTGAATATTCATACGGAGCATTATAACACCTCCTCAATTAGCTTAATATGCCTTTTGTTTTCCGTCCGGAAGGCCTTCAGCCCTAAAAGCATTGTTTCCGTAATGGCTCTTGCACTCTCGCGGTGCGCATCCTGAGGGCTGATTTCACACTCAAGATACCCGTCCTCAACGGAAACTTCCGCTTTAATTCCGGCATAATCGCACAACCCGATAACCGCTGTCTGCAATATTGCGGAAATTGCGGCACAATGAATATCCGTACCGTATTCTCCGCCGGCATGACCCTGTGCGCAGAAAGCATATATATCGCCGCTGCGATTTTTGTTGATCACTACTTTGACCATTTTTGTAACATTACAGGCTGATCTTGGTTATCTCAACCTTGGTAAAAGGCTGACGATGTCCCTTGATGTTGCGGCTGTTCTTCTTGGCTTTGTACTTGAAGGTAATAACCTTGCTCTTTTTGCCAAAGCCGCGAACTACGCCCTCAACCACAGCACCCTCTACAACAGGAGCGCCGATCTTTACATCCTCGCCCTCGCCTGCCATAAGAACATCGAACTTTACGGTGTCATCGGCCAGCGCATTGAGCTTCTCGATGTAAATCACATCGCCTTCCTGAACGCGGTATTGCTTACCGCCGGTAGCTATAACTGCAAACATTGTGTAGCACCTCCTCTACATCATCTCGCTAAGGTGGGTCTTGCCCGAAGGCAAAGTTAAAAAACCGTACTTATGCGGCAGATATAATATATCACAACCGCCCGCTGTTGTCAACGGATTCCCGCAGCAATATGAAAATTCGGGAGAAAACTCCCGAATGCTCACGCTTTACGGCAATAACCGTTGAAATCCGTATTCACTTATTCTCAATGAAGCCCGCTCAAAAGCCGTTTTTATGCAGGCTGTGCCATCTCCACGCATCCGTAAGAATATCATTTATATCGTCATGCTCCGGCTTCCATCCAAGCAGCCTTTTAGCCTTTTCGGAACCGGCTATCAGTATTGCCGGATCTCCCGCGCGCCGCGGGCCTATATTATATTCAACCGTTCTGCCCGTAGCCCTCTGCGCCGCATTTATTATATCAAGGACGGAAAAGCCGTTTCCGTTTCCGAGATTAAAGGCATCGCTCTCCCCTCCGCAAAGCAGTCTGTCCACTGCAAGCACATGCGCCTGCGCAAGGTCCGTTACATGAATATAATCCCTTATACAAGTGCCGTCCGGCGTATTATAGTCATTTCCGAAAACAGTCACCGGGCCTCTCAGTCCCAAAATCGATTGCATAATGATGGGAACAAGATGGCTTTCGGGTTTATGATCCTCTCCTATCTCGCCGCTTTTATGGGCACCGCAGGCATTAAAATAACGAAGAGCTATGGACTTTATACCGTAGGCATTGTCATAATCCCGCAGCATATTTTCCATGTAAAGCTTTGTGCGCCCGTATACATTTGTGGGCTGCTGCGGATGCTGCTCATCTATCGGCGTATAGACCGGCTCGCCGAAGGTTGCCGCCGTGGAGGAAAACACTATTTTGCCCACCTCTGCTTTTCTCATTGCTTCAAGCAGCGAAAGTGTTCCGCCGATGTTGTTATTATAGTATTTGTCGGGGCTTGTCATGCTTTCTCCCACAAGCGAAAACGCCGCAAAATGTATAACAGCCTCCACCTTGTACTTTTTCATGGTTTCTATAAGCAGATCGCCGTCAAATATATCGCCGATAACCGTCGGCCCGTTTACTGCCTGGAGGTGACCGGTTGAAAGGTTATCGTAAACCACAACCTCCCTTCCCTGCTCCTGAAGATATCTGACCGTATGGCTGCCGATATACCCGGCGCCGCCCGTAACAAGTATTGCCATATAAATTTCTCCTTTTAACCTATAATCTCAGTTATTCGGACGGAATTATACCGCACAGCAAAAGAGGCGTATATATAATTCTGTCCGTATTTATAACAATCCGTAAATGCAACGGCTGTTTTTTGCAAGGCCCGTCATATATCAATTCTTATAGGACAAAAGCCCAGCATATCGCACGAGGTAAGATAATACGGTATCCCGTTATAAACCCTGGGATTGCTCTCGCCCGTTTTGCCTCCGTGAATATGTCCGTAGATCACCGCGCAAACCGGATATTGCTCAATAAGCCGGGTGATATCGCTCCCCCCTTGGCTGTCAAGGGGCGGAAAGTGCGTAAGCACCGCAATCTTTCGCCCGTCGGCTATTCTTACCGCCGAATCAAGGCTCATTTTTAAGCGTATAAGTTCACGGTCGAATATTTTTCTGTCTTCCTTTGAAAAATCCTTTACGCCCGGAAGCAGCCATCCCCTGCTGCCGCAATAAACAATGTCCCCCACCGCCGCTGCATCGTTTTGAATAACCGTCATATCCCCCGCAAGCGCGCGAACTCTTGTAAGCGAGCCCCACCAATAATCGTGGTTCCCGCGCAGCAGCACCTTTTTCCCGGGTAAGGCGCGGATGCGCTCAAGATCGGGAACCGCATCTTCAATTTTCATAGCCCATGATATGTCGCCGGCAATAAGCACGGTATCCTCCGGCAGTATCATATCCCGCCAGCATTCTTCGATTTTCTGCATATAATTCTGCCAATGCTGGCCGAATATTTCCATGGGCTTGGGATGAACCTGCGACAGATGCAGATCGGAAATAGCAAATACACTCATTAAAACACCCAACTAATACAGCTTGGAAAACGCTCCCGCCCAAGCAAACATTGTTTTCTTCTTTTCGTTTTCGGATACAGCATGTATATCCACTCCGTCAGTAATTCAATGCATCCTTTGCCGGAATATCATCGGCCGCCTGCTTATATTTAAGGTCAAGATAATACTCAACGATAGCTTTAACGGTAATGGAGGACATAGCTCCCGCATAGCCATTGGGAATACATACAGAAATAGCAATCTCCGGCTTTTCGTACGGAACGAAGGCTACGAACCAGGAATTGTTCTCTATATCGATGGTATTTACCTGCGCCGTCCCGGTCTTTCCGCCCATTTCACTTTTATACTTGAAATTCTTAAAGTATTTCTGCGCCGTCGTGCTCTGCTCGCCCGCAACCACATCGTTCATGCCTTCCTTAAGCGCAAACAAATACGCAGGTTCTATATTCAGTTGCTTGTAAACGCTGGGCTCGGTTTTGTATACGGTTTCTCCCCGAGCGTTCACAACGCGGTCCACCACATGAGCGTCGTAAACCGTGCCTCCGTTTACTATTGCAGAAATATACCGTGCAACCGCTATGGGCGTAAGCGTGGTAATACCCTGACCTATACCGGAGTTTACGGTTTTAAGGGGCGTCCAGATAAGCTCCTCGACATAATCGCATATATGGAATTTAGTTTCGTAATCCACAACGGATTTTTTTAATCCGAGTTCTCCCACCAATATGCTTCTTACCGCAGCAAGCCGTTCACTTCTTGTAAGATCTATAAGCATCATCATGCGCAGCGCCGCATCGTCCAGCACATCGTCCGCCGGTTTTTCCATTCCGGATTTCTCCGCGCACTCAATTATACTGTTTTTTATCGAACGGTTAACGATATACGGCATGCTGGTTTCCTGCTCGCTCAACCCCTTTGATATGTCAAACAGCACCTGTTGATTGCCCACCTGGCCCTTGGCTTCACCTAACAGTTCAATGTTTGTTTTCGAAAGCAAACCGAAATTTCCGGCCCATTTGCGAATATTGTCAATACCCAGCCTGTCGGCTACTTCATAAAAGAAATAGTTGCATGAGTGCATTATGGCTTCGGCAAGATTGATGCTGCCGTGAGTTTTGTGCGAATCGCGCCATCTCCAGCAGCGCGGGCCGGTATAGCCCTTTTCAACATATTTTGTGTATTCGCCCTTATCCTCAATTTTTTCGTTAACGGTCAGTACACCCTCGGAAAGCCCTGCGGCTCCCACTACCATCTTGAATATCGATCCCGGTGTTGAAGCGCTTGATATAGCCTTGTTTACAAGTATTCCTCTTTTATCTCCCAGCATCTGCTCCATCTCTGCACTGCTTATGCCGGAAACAAAGCTATTTGGGTCATACCACGGATAGCTTGCCATCGCAAGCACCGCCCCCGTATTTACCTGCATAACCACAACCGAGCCCGTTTCCGCCATTTTTATGCTGCGGCCGATCTCTTCCTCAATCTTCTGATACTTTTCCTTTTTGTCGTTATACCTCTCCGTCTGTGCAGCGTGTATGGCTTCAATATTTTCTGCAAGGGCAGCTTCGGCAATTTTCTGCATGTTTATATCAATTGTAAGATATACATTATCGCCCTGCCCCGGAGCCGTATACGAAAGCTCACGCAGTATGGTTCCGCTGGCCGTTGTTTCCACCACCCGCTGACCGCTGCGGTCCTTGCCGTTTCCGGTAAGATAGCTTTCAAACTTCTGTTCAATGCCGTATACGCCCACAAGATCATCGGTATCATAACCAAGCTCTTTGTATTTATCCGCCGTTTCTGCCGTGATTCTGCCTATATACCCCACTATATGCGATGCCGTTTCATATTGCGGGTATGTACGCTTTGTGGTCTCGGTTACCGTAAATCCGGCCAGCTCATAGCTGTAACTCTCCAGCCTTGCCACCACGGTTTCACTCAGCTTTTGAGCCACCGTAATGGAACGGGAATAATAATAATTCTGTATGCTGTCCTGCCATATAGCCAGAACCCTGAAGGCCTGCGCGTCCGACATGTCCTCCGGAATATGATAACGCTTGCGCAGGGTGGTGTACATCTCCTCGGGTGAAAGCCGCTCCCCCGCCTTTATGCTGAAATAAAAATCCTGACGCCAGCGATCCTCCTTCTTTTGCGCGGTTTCCTCGCTGAGATTTCCCCAGTCAAAATAGTATTCGCGCGCCTCTCCCTCGCCGCGCGCCTTTATTGCAAAGCTGTTTTCAATTTCAACATCGCTCTCATCCAGTATTTCCAGCGCCTTTATTATGGAGTTTGTATATATTTCCCTCTGCGCCGTTGTATTATAATCCCTGTAAAACTCAAGATTGTAAGTTTTTTGATCAACAGCCAGCGGTATTCCGTTTTTATCAAGGATCTTTCCTCTTGTGCCGGATATGTTCAGCGTGCGCGTTTTGGTAGTGCTTACGGTTTGGCTGAGCTGATCCCCTTTTACCACCTGTATATCAAACAGGTTTACCGCCAGAATCACAAAGCAAATAATAAACACAGCCGCAGTAACATACGGTCTGTAATCATATGAAAAATTATTCAAAACCGTGGTTATGCCGTTTTGCGTAATTTTCTTTGTGTTTTTATCGGGTTTAATTCTCATGCCCGTTCCTCCGTGCCGTTTTGCTCCGTGCAGCCAAATGAAGCTTCCCTTCATTAACCGTGCGTATGTCTAAAATCCGATGCAGATAATGCAGCTGCCGAGCTTTTTCGATATAGTTTTATTTCCCGCGTTTTTTTGTCATCGCTGTCGCGGCGAAACCCCTTCAGCCTATGATAGTTTTTCCGTCGTCCATGCCTATGTGTATGTTCATAAGCAGCCTGAAAAGAAAGAAAAACGGTATCAAAAGCACAGCGGTATATAATGCCGACGGAATGAACTTCAAAAAGAAAACAAAGGATATGCTTTGAGTAAGCCCGGTAATATAAAGCCCGATAACGCTCAGCACTCCTTTTATAAGCACCGCCGCAGCTGCGGCGGTCAATTGCGCTATAAATTCATCGCCGAATCCCAACAGCTTATAAAGACACATGCCGCCCGATATAACAAAATAAGAGGCGGTATTAATAAAAATGCCTCCCGATGCGGTAAGATCAAAGGCCGTACCGAGAAAAAGAGCCTGCATCGGCAGAGAAGCAGCAGCAAAATACGGCGTAATGCTTACAATAAATATTATTATAAAATCCGGTCCTATTCCGGCAAAGGTGATGGACGGCGCAAGAAAAAACTGAAGCATCAGCATAACAAAGGCATATACCACCGTAAAAACATACTTCACTGCGCTTCACCGTCCTGCATTGTATCGGTTTCCCCGCCTCCGGTAATAATCAACACATATTCCAGATGCTCAAAATCCACTGCTGGCTCTATCCTTGCCGTCGTTCCCAGCGTTGTGCTGCCCGTTGTTATTTCCACTATGCTGCCTATATACAGTCCCTTGGGGAAAACATCATCATTCCCGGAGGTCTTTACCGTGTCGCCCGTGGTGCTTTTAAGCTCAAAGGGCAGATATGTCATTGTACAGCGGGACTGCACCTGCCCCGCAGTGCTGTAACCCTTTACTACTCCGGTGTCGCGCGTGCGCTCAACTATCGCAGGCACCGAGCTCCGGCTGTCCAAAATAGACATCATTATGCAGTAATTGTCCGATACGCTTATTATTCTGCCGGCAAGCCCTCCCTGCGCCACCACCACCATGTCGGTTTTTACGCCGTCCCTGCTTCCGCGGTTTATTGTATAGCAGTCGCTGTATGTGTCCGTGCCGGAAACCGATACGCGTCCCACCAGCAGCTCATATTCGGTATATCTGCTGCTTTCCTTGATTATATCCCGCAGCCGTTCGTTTTCCCGAAGTATCTCATCGTATTGGCTGTCCTTTATCCTGAGCTTTTCCAGTTCCGCCTGAAGCTGACGCATTTCCTCCTGCATTTTTATGTTGTCGGAAAACCCGGTAAAAAAGCCGGATATCGCATCGCCTACGGCAATACAGGCGTTCTGTATCGGCACTATTATATAGCCGGAAACACGCATAAGTGAATCGATTCCGCTGTTAAACATAAGCAGCAGAAGTATAACCACCGCCACCACCGCCGAAAGAACAGACAGGATTATTTTGTTTGTTTTTCCTCCGCCGCGCCGCCCGTTCTTTGAGCTGAATCTCATGGTATATGTGCCCCTTCTTACAGTTTATATAAAGATATTAAACAGCAGCCGACGCTGCGAAAAAGCCTTCAATCAAAAGCTCTCACCGTTTTTCTGGGAACGGATAAGCTCATCCATATCCTCAAGTGCCCTGCCGGCGCCGAGAACCACGCAGTCCAGAGGGTCGTCCGCAACATAAACCGGCATACCGGTTTCATATTTCACCAGCATATCCAGCCCGCTGAGCAGCGCGCCGCCACCCGCAAGTGTTATGCCGCGCTCCATAATATCCGCTGCAAGCTCCGGCGGCGTGTCCTCCAGTGTGTTCTTAATTCCGTCCACAATGGTAATAAGAGGTTCTCTGAGCGCCTCCCGGACATGTTCGCTTGTAATGGTAACGGTCTTGGGCAACCCGGAAATCAAATCGCGTCCCCGTATCTCCATAGAGCTTTCATTATCGGTGGGATAAGCCGAGCCTATGCTCAGTTTAATATCCTCCGCAGTACGCTCTCCGATAGCAAGGTTAAACTCCTTTTTTACAAAATTCACTATGGATTCATCCAGCTTGTTGCCAGCCACTCTTAACGAGCGCGAAACCACTATGCCGCCAAGGGAAAGCACCGCCATTTCGCTGCTGCCGCCGCCGATATCCACTATCATGCTTCCCGAAGGCTCGTTAACAGGCAGACCGGCGCCTATCGCACTGGCCTTTGGCTCCTCCATAATGATTATATCGCGCGCACCGGCGTGCCTCGCCGCATCCACCACCGCATTTTTTTCCACCTCGGTTACACCGCAGGGCACGCATATAACTATACGGGTTTTGCAAAAGGAGAACCTCCTGGGCATTGCACGGCGTATAATATCCTTAAGCATTGCCTCGGTTATTACAAAATCCGCAATAACACCGTCTCGCAGCGGTTTAACCGCCACAATATCCCCCGGTGTGCGCCCGATCATGTTTTTCGCGCGTTCTCCCACAGCCATAACCTCACGGTTCTTTGTGCCGTTATAACGGACGGCAACAACGCTGGGTTCTCTTATAATAATACCCTTTCCCTTAAGATATACAAGTGTGTTTGCAGTACCCAAATCAATTCCGAGATCTCTTGTAAAAATGCTCATCTTTACCTCCGTTTATATCAAGCGGCTCAGCCGTCATATCTTTATTTTAGTATAATATCATTCTTTAATGTACGCCGGTCACTGTCCACGCGCTTACCGGGTGCTGTAAAGCCCCGACGCGTCAGCCGGTTAATCGCCGTCAGAAATATCCGCAGAAGCCAGCATATTCTTAAGTCTGTTGAGGGGCAGACCTACAACATTGTAAAAGCAGCCGTCCACCTTCTTTACAAAGCATCCGCCTTTTCCCTGTATTCCGTATGCCCCCGCTTTATCAAGCGGCTCACCGGAAGCAATATAGCTGTTTATTTCACTGTCCGATAAAGTATCAAAGAAAACCTGCGTGCTTTCGGTACAGGAAAGGCATTTGCCGTTAAAACGCACGCACAGCCCCGTGTGAACCATGTGCGCCGAGCCCGAAAGCGCTTTAAGCATTTCAAAGGCTTGTGCTTTGTCTGCCGGTTTCCCCAGCAGATGTCCGTCCTTTTCCACTACCGTATCCGCCGCAATTACCAGCGCCTCGGGATATGCTTTGAAAACCGCCTCAGCCTTCATAACGGCAAGCTGTCTGCAAGCCTCACGCGGCAATATTCCGCAAGGCACACTTTCATCAATATCGGCACATACAATATCGAATTTCGGAATAAGCCTTGCAAGCAATTCCCGTCTTCTGGGCGAAGCGGAAGCTAAAATAATTCGACAGTTATCGTATTTCATTTTTTCTGTATAAAATCCACTCTGTGTATTCTTATCTCATTATGCTTTTTTATTATAGCACATATTGCGCTCCTTCTCAACAGTACAATTAAAAAAAATATATTTTTTACAATTGCGACGCAAAGCTCTTTTCCCGCCGTCACGAAAACCGTCTGCCGTGCTTAAATACAAAAAAAGGAGCCTTGAAAACAAGACCCCTGTAACTAAAGCACTTATTATCGCTCCTCGCGGTCATACGGCACACCCAATGCCGCCGGTCCTCCAGCGCTTCTGCGCACCTTTCCGCTTACAAGAATAAGCACAATGATCGTTGCGGCGTACGGAATCATCTTTATGAATTCCGGAGGAATATTCTGCAGCCCGAAATCGGACAGACGCACCTGGAAGGATACGATAAGCCCAAACATAAAGCTTCCAAGCAGCGCAAGCGCCGGACGCCACAATGCAAATATTACAAGCGCTACCGCAAGCCAGCCCGCACCACCCGATATGTCGGACTGGAAGGATTTCTGAAGTGCAAGCACCAAATATGCGCCGGACAGACCGGAAAGCGCACCGCCGAAAATAGTATATCCGTATTTAATACCGAAAACATTTATTCCGGCCGCATCGGCAGCCGCAGGGTTCTCGCCCACCGCGCGAAGCCTCATTCCTGCGCGCGTCTTGAACATAAATATCGACAGCACTATCACCAGTATATATCCTACATACACAAGCAGATTCTGGTTGAAAAGTATCTCGCCTATCACAGGAATATCGCCAAGCAGCGGAATTTTTATATTTTCAAATGTTGCCGGAACCGAATTTCCCACAAGCTTGAACTGTTTGCCGAGAAAATTTCCCGCTCCTACGCCCAGAATAGTAAGAGTAAGCCCCGAAGCCACCTGGCTGGCCTTAAGCTTTATGCAAATAAACGCATGCACCGCCGCAAGCAGAGCACCGCCCGCCATACCGGCAAGAGTACCCAAAAAAACATTTTTCGTAAATGTTACAACCAATGCCGATGCCACCGCACCGAACATGACCATGCCCTCAGCACCGAGATTCATAATGCCGCTGCGTTGAGTAATAATCTCGCCCAGCGTTGCAAAAAGATAAACGGTGCCGCACAGAACGGCATAACTCAGCAGCTTAACAACAGTATCAAGAGTTATCATTTTGCCGCCTCCTTGCTTATATCCCCGGTATTTTTCGCCGTATCATCAGCGCTGTTTTTGCTCTTGGGTTCTTTTTCTCTTATGCAAATATTGAATCTTGTCACATAGTCCACAGCAAGTATAATCAGCAATATCAGTCCGCGCGCAAAATCGGCAATGGACTGATCCACTCCGAAGGATTGCAGCGAGTTTGCACCGTTTGTAATGCCGGCAATAAAAAGCGACATGGCCGCAATGCCCCACGGATTAAGACGCGCAAGCCACGCCACCATAACCGCGGTAAAGCCGACATCGCCTACGGCGCTGGGTGCAAATCCGTTCTGACCGCCGTTTCCTGCAAGCACGCAATATCCCGCAAGTCCCGCAATTGCGCCGGAAATAAGCAAAGCCAACACCATATTGCGCTTAACCGGCATGCCGGCATATTTTGCGGCATTGCTGTTTTCTCCGGTCACGCGCATTTCATAGCCCCACTTGCTTTTGTTCATTACCAAATAATAAACAAGCATTATTGCTACTGCAATAAAAACTGTAACGTATACGCCGCTTTTGCCTATCATGGGCAGCACAACCTTTTTATCGATAGGCAGCGAGTTATTAAAGCCGGTACCGGCATTCCAAGGGCCGGCAAGGCTTATCATATATGCCCCAAGCTGCACCATGATGTAATTCATCATAAGCGTTGTAATGGTTTCGTTTACATTAAGATAGGTTTTTGTAAACGCAGCAACCGAAGCGCAAAGCGCGCCGCCCAGCATCGCCGCAAGCATCATAAGCGGAACAAGTGCCCACGCAGGCAGATCCTTCATATAAAACCATGCGCCGTATGCAAACATGGAACCGGCTATCATCTGTCCGTTTCCGCCGATATTCCATAGCTTCATTCTGAAGGCCACTGCTATTCCGAAGGTTGCAATAATCAGCGGAACGGCGTCCCTCAGCGCCATGGCAATATTCTTTGTAAAAAAGCGGTTTATAAACACCCTTTCCAGCGCTTCGCCGAAACGCGTCTTGTTTGAAAGGGCAATAAGCAGCACTATACCCACAATAATTGCCGCTCCGATTATGGCAACTATTCTGGAAAACAGCACCTGCCCCGTAACCCCGGAGGCGCGTTTTTCCACACACAGCCTGTGCGTCCCTTTAAAAAGTCCGAGAAAACGCTGCATACCGCTCTTTATCCCGCGCCCTTCAGCTTTATCAGAAATGGCCGTATTCTTCATATCTTCTGACCTCCTCAAGCGGTGTGCCCATCATCATCATGCCGATATCGGTTATATTTGTTTTATCTGTGTCGCATATTCCCATGACCTTCCCGCGATACATAACCATTATGCGGTCGCAATAACGGAAAATTGAATCAAGATCCTCTGCAATAAGCAGAATTCCGCAGCCTTCCAGCTTCAGCCTTTCAAGCTTTTCAAATACGAACGCGGAGGCGGCATAGTCAAGCCCGCGTGCCGGATACGCAGCCACCAGCACCTGCGGATCTGCATCGATTTCGCGGGAAAGCAGCACCTTCTGCAGGTTTCCGCCCGACATCAGCCTCACGGGCGCCTTTATATCCGCTACGGAAATGCTGAATTCCTTCACCGCTTTCCTTGCTCTTTCCGGCAGCTCGGAATACTTGATAAAGCCGGCTCTTGAGCTTGCAGGCGTTGAATAATCCTTCAAAATCAGATTATCGCCAAGATCCATTGAGGAAACAAGGCCGGTGCCCAATCTGTCCTCCGGAATAAAGCCTATGCCTGCTTCGAATTTCTTTTTTGCTCCCAGATGCGTTACATCCCTGCCGCGCAGCTCAACGCTTCCCTGCGACGGCATGATCATGCCGCTTATCACCTCGGCAAGCTCCTTTTGACCGTTTCCGGAAACTCCGGCTATGCCCAAAATCTCTCCCGAATGGATATCAAAGCTTACATTATTAAGGCGAACCAACTTTTTATCATCCGTAACGGAGAGATTTTTGACGCTCAGCCGCACCTCTTTTCCCCCGGTATACTGCGGACGCTCCTGATTCGGTTCCTCTGCCGCAGTATTCATCATCAGCTTTGAAAGAGCGCGGTAATTTATCTCCTCTTCGTTCATCGTGGCAACGCTTCTGCCCTTGCGCAGAACCGTAACACGGTTTGCGATCTCGCATACCTCTGCCAGCTTGTGTGTAATAATAATAATCGCACAGCCGTCCGCCGCCATGGAGCGCAGATTGTCAAAAAGCTTGGAGGCCTCCTGCGGAGTAAGCACTGCAGTGGGCTCATCCAGCACCAGCACCTTGGCATCGCGATACAGTACCTTTACTATTTCCACCATCTGCTGCTGGCCTACGGCCAGCTGCCATATCCTTGCAGAAGGCTCAACTTCCATATTGTATTTCTTTGCACACTGCGAAATACGGCTCTCCACCTTGCGCCTGTTATAAAAGAACGGCAGATTGTCATCGCCCATTACAATGTTTTCCGCAACGGTAAAGGCGTTTACCAGCTTGAAATGCTGATGTATCATGCCTATGCCGCTGTTGATAGCATCCTTAGGGCTTGCAAAATGCACCTTCTTTCCGTGCATATATATCTCGCCGGCATCCGGCTGATACAGCCCGGTCAGTATATTCATAAGGGTGGATTTACCCGCGCCGTTTTCTCCCAACAGCGCGTGTATCTCCCCCGCCTTTACATCGAAGGTTATATTGTCGTTTGCAATATTATTGGGGAATATCTTGGTTATCCCCTTCATTTGTATAACCGTTTCTCTCTCCTGCATATGCCACCATCGATAATTATTTTGCCGCACCGGCCTATATCCCTGCCTCCGCATGCGGTTTTGATTCTTTAACTAAAAAACAAGTGCCCGTATCAGCTTTTGCTGCATACCCCGCGGCAAGCAGCAACAATAAAAACACATTTACTCATAAAATACAGCAAATAAAATAAACGCAAAATGCTGTCGGCGCATTTGCTGCGCCGACAGCCGTAAGTTATAGGTCAGACATACCCGAGGCGATGCTCATTACTGAATAGCCTCGTCGGTTGCACCCTCCACCAGCCAGGTGAAGTCAACGGACAGCATGTCGGCGTCGGTCATCTTGGCGCCCTCAGCAACCTTAATGTTGCCCTTGTTGTCCTTAATGGGGCCGGCAAATACATCAAACTTGCCGTCAATCATATCCTTCTGAACCTTGGCAATAAGGTCGCGGGTCTCCTGAGAAACCTTGTCGCCGTACTCATCAAGGCCGATTACATAACCGGTTCCGCCTGCATAGGTGGTGTTGCCGGCAGTGTCAAACTTGTGCTCATAGCCGTACCAGCCGGTGCTCACCTTCCAGGTGCCGTCCAGAACCTGCTGAATCTGATCCTTGTAGAAGTAGCCCCAGTTGAATACAGGGCCGGTAAGATAGTTTTCGGGGTTGGCATCCTTCATGGGGCTGTTGTAGCCGCAGGAGAAAGCGCCCTTTTCCTTTGCAGCGTTGCCGGGCTCGGTGGTATCCTGATGCTGAGCGATAACATCGCAGCCGCCGTCAAGCAGAGCCAAAGCAGCAGCTCTTTCCACGGTGGGATTATACCAAGTGTCGGTCCACTTTACATAAACGGTAGCATCGGGATTAACGGATTTAACACCCAGAGTGAAGGCGTTGATGCCGCGATAGCACTCGGTAAGCTGCTTTGCAGCAACATAGCCGATCTTGTTGGTAACGGTAGCCTTACCGGCAGCGATACCCGCAAGATAACGAGCCTGATAAGCGCGGCCGAAATAGTTGCCGAAGTTTGTATCGTTGCTCTTGTAGCCGGAGCAGTGCATGAACTTCACATTGGGATACTTCTCGGCAGCCTGAGCGGTGGGCTCCATAAAGCCGAAGCTGTTGGTGAAGATAAGCGTGCAGCCGTCGTCATTGATAAGGCTTTCAATGGCTGCCGTAGTCGCAGCGGGATTGCCGTCATCCACATTGTCGCGGTAATAAATCTTTACCTTGCCGTTGAAGCAGGACTCCGCATATTCCATTCCGCGTGCATGAGCATAGGTATAGCCCTTGTCATCCTTGCTTCCGATGCAGACAATACCCACCTTGAGAACGCCAGTAATAGCACTTCCGCTCTCCTTAGGACCGTCAACGTTTTCTTCCGGCTTGCAGCCGGCGAAGGCGAACACGGAAACCAGCAGCAATGCAACCAACGCAAAAACAGTAAGCTTCTTCATGTTGTAATTCTTCCTCCTGAAAATTTGTGTTTTTATTGATAAGCCTTAAAGGCTATATCTCCGTTATCGTTTACATCCACTACGGCCAGCGATACCAGCTTGATCCCCTCGGCGCGCAATTCTTTGCCGCCCGGCTGAAAATCCTTTTCCACCGCGATGCCTACCCCCGCAAGCGCCGCTCCGGCCTGCCGGACAATGTCCTTAAGTGCCTTTACCGCCTCGCCCATTGCCAAAAAATCATCCACTATCAGCACTCTGTCCTCGGGCCTTAGAAATTTTGCCGATACCACCAGGGTGTTGTCAACATTCTTTGTAAAGGAATGTGCCTTTGCCGTGTACAGTCCGTCCTTGCCGAGGTTTGAGGAGCGCGACTTTTTTGCAAACACCACCGGCACCTTGAGAAAATATCCCGCCATTATGGCAATGGCTATTCCCGATGCCTCCACCGTGAGGATCTTTGTCACACCGTCTTCACGGAAGCTGTCGGCAAATTCCTTTCCCAAAGCCGCCATCAGTTCGGGATCCATCTGATGATTCAGAAACGAATCCACCTTTATGACTCCTCCGGGCAAAAATGTCCCTTCGGAAAGTATTCTGTCCTCAAGCAATTTCAAAGCCATACCCTCCGTACAGTTTTATTTTACATATTACTCACAATTCCGCAACAAAAAACTCGCAATTATTTAACCGTTTATCTTTAATGTTCGTGTTTTTTGCGTTTTGCAAATGCAGCCTTCTGTCTGCGGCACTTTCACGGGCGGCACAGCCTGTCCCGCCCGAGCCGTCTTGCTCAAGCCGCGCACGCCCTTTTAAGCTCAGTCACTTTTTATCTGCATAATAATTTATAAGCCCGCCGCTTGTAAGTATATCTCTCTCGTCCTCGGTCATGGGTTTTATTGTCAGCTTAAGCGGTATCCTTCCCTCCGGCCTTACGATATAGCCCGTCAGTGCGTCGGTCTTTTGTGCAATCGCACTGCGTATTCCGGGCAGGATCAAAAAATCGTCCTCCCTTATAAGCAGCGCTTCCTCAGGTGAAATATGAAGCGGAACCAAGCCCCAGTTGATCAGATTACTTCTGTACCGTTTTGTGGCATAGTCAACGGCAATATTCGCCCAGCCGCCCAGCACCTTCTGGCAGCTTGCCGCCTGCTCGCGGGCAGAGCCGTCGCCCGGCATATTTGCATAAATAAAGCTGCCTATTGCATAGCTGCCTGCAAAATCCTTCCCCGCCGCTTCAAGCGCCTCGGCATAATCGCCATCAAGAGCCTTTCCCGCTCTGCGCTTTTCCTCCTGCGCCCTTGCCGCCTTTGCCCTGGGAACATATGTGGGGTCCTTTCTGGAAAGCGCATAATCCGACAGCTTATACGGGTTTGAGCGCAGCGTGCTTGTTTCTCCCGAGGGTATCAGCTCATCCGTAGTGGTCACCTCATCGCGTATAACACAGCAGGCACGCAGCAGCAGGTTCTCCGGCATGGGCAGCAGCGCAGGCCAGTTTGCTATATTCGGGCCCAGCACAAGCTCCTGCTCCGGCTGCGGATGTCCCCATCCGTTGTAGACGCGCTTTTTATACAGCTCATCATGAAAGGTGTACGGATACTCGCAGTATTCCGTTTCCGTTTCGGTCGCCGCCGTTATCTCGCCGCGGCGAGCCGCAGTAGCTGCAATGGAGCGCGCATCCATAAGTGCGCAATAGGAAATTTGGCCGTCGCCCGGCTTGCTTCCCTCGCGATTGGGAAAATTACGGGTGGTATGGCGCACGGAAAAGGCGTTGTTTGCAGGAACATCCCCCGCACCGAAGCACGGGCCGCAGAACGCCGTCTTGAGCACCGCTCCCGACGCCATAAGCTCCGCCGCCGCACCGTTATTTATTATCTCGTAATATACGCTCTGGCTTGCCGGATATACATTCAGCGCAAATTCACCGTCGCCTATACTCTCGCCTCGCAGAATATCCGATGCCGCCATTATGTTTTCAAATATGCCGCCTGCGCATCCGGCTATAACACCCTGGTCCGCATATACCTTGCCGTTTCGTATTTTTGAACGCAGATCGCTTTTTATCCCGTTTTTGCCGTACTGCCTGTCCGCCTCCTTTTCCACCGCCGCCAGCAGATCCTCTGCGTTTTCCTTGAATTCCTTTATTGTATATGCATTGCTGGGGTGGAACGGCAGCGCTATCATAGGCTCGATTTCGGAAAGCTCCACCGTAACCAGCCCGTCATAGCAGGCAAGCTCGCCCGGCTTCATCTCGCAGTACGCCTCCGGGCGGCCATGAACGGCATAGTATTGCCTTACCCTGTCGTCCGTTTCCCATATGGAGCTCAGGCATGTTGTCTCTGTGGTCATTACATCTATGCCGCATCTGTAATCAACGCTCAGGTTATGTACGCCCTCGCCTATAAACTCAAGCACCTTGTTCTTTACGGCGCCGCTTGCAAAAACCGCCTTTACAAGCGCTATCGCCACATCGTGCGGCCCCACTCCCGGTCTTGGTTTGCCCTTGAGCATAACGGCAACCACTTCCGGGTAGTCAATATCATATGTCTTGCAAAGCAGCTGCTTCACAAGCTCCGGCCCGCCCTCGCCTATCGCCATGCAGCCGAGAGCCCCGTAGCGTGTATGACTGTCCGAGCCGAGTATCATTTTTCCGCAGCCCGCAAGCATCTCGCGGGCATAGGAGTGAATAACCGCAATATGCGGCGGAACAAATATCCCGCCGTATTTTTTTGCCGCCGACAGTCCGAAAACATGATCGTCCTCATTGAGCGTACCCCCCACCGCACAAAGACTGTTGTGACAGTTTGTAAGTGCATACGGCACCGGGAATTCCGTAAGTCCGCTTGCTCTTGCGGTTTGTATAATGCCGACATATGTAATGTCGTGCGAAGCAAGCGCATCAAATTTTATGCACAGCTTCCCCTCGTCTTTTGATGAGTTATGACTCGACAGCACCGAATACGCCATTGTTTCCCGGGCAAAATCAGTCTGCGGCGCGATCCCGTGCTCCGATGCAAAAGCCAGCGCCTCCCGCCCGCCGTGAAAGGGCAGCACCTCGCGTCCTTTGTATATGTAAGTCTTTTCCGTATTTACCGATATCATTTTTTCTTCCGTCCTTCCGTAATTCTATGCTTATCCCGCCCGTTTCTGCGTGATCCGCCCCCGGTAAAGCTTAAAGCCGCAGGAGCTCCTGCGGCTTTTTTCCGGCAGGCCGTTCCGTCACAGTATGACCAGATTCTTGCCGTAGGCCTTTTTGAAAATGGTGCTGCTGGTAAGCGCATCCTTTATTTCAAGGGTCGCATCCATCGTTGCGTTTGTCTTAACGATCACCGAATCTCCCAAAATATCGCAGGAAACATTTGTAACCACTCCGGACATGCAGCGGTCAAAGCTCTCCGCAATGCGAAGCAGTACACCCATCTTGTTTATTATCTCAATATCCTCGCCCGAAAGTATATCGGCATATTTGATATAATCCTTCTTCGGCTCCTCCTTGCGGTGGAATTCCGCAATAAAGGCCGCCATCAGCCTGTCATGATGATTGAATCCGTACAGATTGCAATTCAGCATCATGTAGAAGGTATGCCTGTGATGATCGTAATACCTTATCTTAAGCCCGATATCATGCAGCATTCCGGCCGCCTTTACAATGCGGGCATAGGAATTGGGCAGCTTATGCAGCTGACGCAGCTGCTCAAACATGCTCAGCGACAGCTGTGCCACGCGCTTTGCATGCTCTTCGTTTTCATTATACAGCCCTGACAGGTTCTTAAGGCTGAAATCCAGCGCGCTGGGCACCGCCTTGACTGCAAGCTGCGGCTCGATATGCTCGTATATGATTCCCTCTCTGAGGCCTGCACAGCTCACATATACATCCGCGCAGTTCAGGCGTTCTATTATCGTGGTTATTGCCGCCAGCGCGGAAAGGAAAATATCCGCTCTTTCATTTGACAGCCCCTTTATCTTCATCCTGCCGTCAAGATCCATCTTCATAACACCGTTATAGACGCTCTTTACCTCGTCGGCCGTCATGTGATAGTTATGCGCAATGTCAAGGCTGTATTTCTTCTTGCGGCGCAGCACCTTTCCGATATTGCGGTACGATCCTCCGACGCCTATCATGGGCAGGTTCGACACCGTGTTCATCCACGGAAGCTCATCGATTTTCTCCTTTATGAAGCTTTCAATGGCCTCCATCTGCTCAGGGTTCACTCTGTCATAGGTTCCGAACTGCTCCGTAAGGGTAAGCGTGCCGAAGGGCAGGCAGGCGACATCGCGTATCTGCCGCTTTTCAAAGTGCACAAGCTCCACCGTACCTCCGCCTATATCCATAATAACGCCGGCATCAATGTCCATGCTGTTTATAACGCCTTGGTAAACATATATTGCCTCCTGCTCACCTGTAAGCAGCGTAAGGTTTATGCCCGTAGCGGAATATACCTCGTCCAAAAAGCTGCGCTGATTCGCCGCTCTCCTCACTGCCGCGGTAAGCACCGCAATTATATCGGTTACACCGTTTGCCGCGCAAAGCCTTTTGAACATCAGCAGTGTTTTTATCAGCTGCTGTATTCTGCGGGGACGGATGATATTATCCTGCGTCATATCCGAAATAAGCCGTACGGGCTCCTTCAGTTCATCAATAATACGAAACGAGCCGTTATCAAAAATGCTTACTATCACCATCCTGGCATTGTTTGAACCGATATCAATTACGGCAAGCTTTTTCATGTGTTATCCTCCTGAAATTATAAAATCAATATAAAATAAATAATGAATGCTGGGGACATCTCTCTGCGCATTTGCCGCAGCCTATGCATGCACCGTTATCTATAACGGGATGTCCGTTCAGCATTGTAATTGCATTCTGTTCACAGGATTTTGCACACAGTCCGCAGCCGATGCACCCAACCGAGCATACCGTCTTTACCGCCTTGCCCTTCTCCTTTGAGCTGCACCTAAGCACCACCCTTGTGCGAATGGATGATAAATGTACAAGCCCCTTGGGGCACGCCTGCACGCATTTTCCGCAGCCTATGCACTTATCGCGGTCCACCTCGGGCACTCCGCTTTGATTTTTGCTTATGGCTCCCGCCGGACAAACCTTCGCGCAGCTCATCATTCCCACGCACCCGTAAGGGCATCCCTTAAGTCCGGAGGAGGCCGATCGGCAATCGTGCAGTCCCTCATACTGTGCAAGATCGGTGCAGCGTATACCTCCGCCGCACGCCGTAACCGCCGCCTTCGGTTCGCTTTCTCCGCTTTGTGTTCCCAAAAGCTGAGCCATCTTTTCCCGGCTTTCGCCGTTCATCACCGGGCACTCGGTCAGCACCGCCTCGCCGGAGCACAGTGCCTTTGCCATTGCCGCGCAGCCTGCGCGGCCGCAGCTGCCGCAATTTGCTCCCGGTAAAAGAGCCTGGACCTTTGATACCCTCTCATCCTCCGGCACCGATATGTACTTGTCCGCAAGTGCCAATGCAAGACCAAGCAGCAGCCCAAGCCCTGCAACAACGCCTACACTTATCAATAATGCTTCCATATTATAACCGTATTATACCGCTTTCCTGAATGTATAGTCAATACCCCATGAAAGGAATTTTTACATTTTTCTTGATTTTTAACCCGATTTTTTATGCAGCTTTTCACATAAAAGCCTGCCGCGAACAGTTTTGCGGATATGCTTCTACTTCAGCATGCCGGAAAATCCCATAAATGCAAGGGACATAAGCCCCGCGGTAATCAGTGAAATAGGTTTTCCCTTCATCGCCGCCGGAATATCCGCACTCTCCAATCGTTCACGCGCAGCCGCCATAAGCACAAGCGCCAGCGCAAAGCCCAGCGCCCCGCCTATGCCGCTTGCCGTAGCCTCCAAAAGAGTGTATCCGTTGTCAATGTTCAGTATCGTAACACCCAAAACCGCGCAGTTTGTAGTAATAAGCGGAAGATAGACCCCCAGCGCCTCATACAGTGTGGACGATACCCTCTTTATAATTATCTCTACCAACTGCACAAGGGAAGCAATAACCAGAATAAAGGCCACCGTACGCAAATAGGTGATTTCCAGCGGTTCAAGCACCGAATGATAAACAACATAGGTTATCGCAGAAGCCATCGCCATAACAAATGTTACGGCAGCCCCCATACCCACCGCCGTCTTCACCTTTGAAGAAACACCCAAAAACGGGCATATTCCCATGATTTTGGAAAGCACGAAATTGTCAACAACAATCGCGCTGAACATTATTCCAAGCAAATTCATGCATCACACCTCCCGCCTTGCTTCCAAGCGTTTCTTTTTGGCGTTTCCTATTGCCGCAACGGCAGCTAACAGCACTCCCAAAGTTATAAAGCCGCCCGGCGCCATAATAAACCCGAGTATAGAAGGCGCTCCATCAGGCAGCAGGCGTATTCCGAATATCGAGCCGCTGCCCAGCACCTCCCTTATTATGCCTATTATCGTAAGGGCCGCAGTAAAGCCCACGCCGCTGCCCAGCGCATCCGCAATGCTGGGAAGCACCGGGTTTTTGGAAGCAAAGCTTTCGGCTCGCTCCAGAATAATGCAGTTCACAACTATAAGAGGTATGTATATTCCAAGGGATGCATCAAGTGCCGGAACATACGCCTTCAGCAGCAGCTGAACGATAGTGGAAAAGCAGGCGATCATAACTATAAAGCAGGGAATCCGCACCTGATCGGGTATCGCCTTGCGCACACAGGATACCAAAGCACAGGAGCATACCAGCACAAATGTCACCGCCGCCCCCATCCCCAGCGCATTAAAGGCGCTTGTAGAGGTTGCAAGCGTTGGGCACATTCCCAGCACCATCGCAAAAATGGCGTTTCTCGTAACGGCGGAATTGTAAAACACATGCCACAGCCTTTTCTCTTTCATGCCGCCTTCATCTCCTTCATAAACGCACATGCCGCGTTCACCCCGCGTATTACATAGCGGCTTGTATATGTTGCGCTTGTGATTGCATCAATATTGTCAAGGCTAAACGGCGCCTGCCCGCCGGAAAACTGTCCCAGCCACTCCGGCTCCGATGCTCTTGCCCCAAGTCCCGGAGTTTCCGAGCTTTCGCCTATCACAACGCCGCTTACCGCTCCGTCGCTTTTAACCCCCACGCGCAGCCCGATAACCCCGGCGTATCCCTGTGTCTCCACCACGAATACATAGCCTTCAATTTCGCCCTGCGCATTTTTGGCTTCAAACACGCGGGTGATTTCCGTCTGTTCAAACTGTCCCGAGGCGTTAAAGCCGGCCGTATCCGTGCTTTTGGTCACTTCTTCATATCCCGCCGCATCCGGCATCAGGGCCCCCAGCGCTTCGTTAAGCTCTTTTTCGGCGTTATCGGCAATTTTTGCACGGGTCAGATATTCCACCCCGGCCAGCGCGCCCACCGAAACAAAGCATACAAGAAACAGCGCAAAAGCAATCCTCAGTATTTTCTTCATTTTGCCTTCACCTCTCCGAACACCCTGGGACGCAGCAGCTTGTCAATAAGCGGAGCAACAATGTTCATAATTAAAATCGCAAACATCGTGCCCTCCGGATAAGCCCCGTATGCCCTTATAAGCACCGTAAGCACGCCGCACATAACCCCGTATATTATCTGCCCCCACGCGCTTAACGGAGAGGTCGTGTAATCCGTTGCCATAAATACCGCGCCGAAGGCGATGCCGCCCGTAAGTATCTCAAATACCGGGTCTCTGCCTATAATAAGCGCCAAAAGCATGGCCGAGCCCAGCATAGCCGTCGGTATTCTCCATGTAATTACTCTTCTTATAAGTAAATATATAAGCCCTATAGCTATTGCTATCTTGCAGGTCTCTCCCATCGCGCCGCCGTATTGGCCCACTGCAAGCTCTAAATAGCTAAGCCCGCCGGTATATCCCGGCGCAAGCGGCGTCGGCCCCGTCACCGCATCCGGTGCCGCCGGCTGACAGGAGGCAAACTGCGCCGCAAAGCTTATAAGCATAAATGCGCGCCCGGCAAGAGCGGGGTTTACAATATTGCAGCCTATGCCGCCGAAAAACTGCTTGGCAACCACTACGGAAAACGCCGCCCCCAATATCACAACATACAGCGGTATCTGCGCCGGAAGCGTAAGGGCAAGCAGCAGCCCGGTAACAGCCGCCGAAAGATCGGAAATGCTGTTTTCCCGCTTCATTGCACGCCTGCATATGTATTCGCAAAGCACGGCCGTGCCCACCGAAACCGCCATAACAAGCAGACTGCGTGTGCCGAATATCAGCACCGCCGCAATTACGCCGGGAAGCAGCGATATCAAAACATCGCCCATTATACCTTTTGTGGTACGCCTGCACCTGATGTGCGGCGAGGAGGATATATGCAGTTGTGTCATTTCTTTTCCTCCCTGATCTTTTTAAGTGCCGCTCCCTTTGCAAGGCGGATGGACTGCATCAGATATCGCTTCGCCGGGCAGATAAATGTGCAGCTGCCGCATTCAATGCAATCCTGTGCACGCAAGGCGGTAAATTCTTCGGTAAGCCCCGCCCTCTGCGCAGCATCTATCCTCACCGGCATAAGCCCCATGGGGCAGGCCGCAACGCATCTGCCGCAGCGTATGCACGGCGTTTCCTTCGGTAAGGAAGCGTGCTGGCTGTCAAGCAGCAGCAGTCCCGAGCTTCCCTTGGTTATGGAAGCCGTAATGTCCCCCATTGCAATTCCCATCATCGGGCCGCCCGATATCACCTTTCCTACGCTCTGCTTGTCCACTCCGAGATAATCCAGCACATCGCACACCCTTGTACCGATGGGGATAAACAGATTCCGTCCCCCCGCAATGGCGCTGCCCGCTACGGTAGTAATGCGCCCCGTAACCGGACGCCCCTGATAAACCGCTTCGCACAAGGCATTTGCCGTAGCGACATTCTGCACAACGCAGCCCACCGACGAAGGCAGCGCACCGCTTTTTACAATGCGCCCCGTAAGCTGATATATCAGCTGCTTCTCCGAGCCCATCGGGTAGCGCTTGGGCAGCCTTTTAACGGTTATATCGCCGTATTGCGCCGCCGCAGCCGTCATATCCCTTATAGCCTCCGGCTTATTCCCCTCAATGCCGATAATGATTCTTTTCGCCTCCACCGCCTTTTGCACAAGCAGCGCTCCCGATATTATCTGTGCGCTGTACTCCCGCATAAGACGGTCATCCGCGGTAATGTAAGGCTCACATTCGGCGCCGTTAATAATGACTGTATCTATTTTATCCTTGGAGGAAAGCTTTACATGGGTGGGAAACATGGCGCCGCCCATTCCGGCAAGCCCCATTTCCTCCGCCGCTTTTATAATGCCCTCTCTGGTTATCGGATCAAGCGGTCGGAATTCCACCGATGCATATTCATTATCATTATCAATAACAATGGTTTCAACAGGCGCACCGGCAGCATTTCTTCCCGCAACTACGGCCTCCACCGTTCCGGAAACGGAGGAATGGATATTTGCGCTTACAAAGCCCGCTGCACAGGCAATAAGCTGCCCCACAAGCACCTTGTCTCCCTTTTTAACAACGGCCTGAGCCGGCTTTCCGATATGCTGAGAAAGCGATACATATACCTTGGACGGAGCCGGCATAATTTCTATCGGCTTTTCCCTCCACGATATTCCGCGCTCCTGCTTATGTGTCAGCGGATGTATGCCGCCGCGATATAATCTGAACATAAATGCACCCCGTAATTGGATTATTCGGATTATATCATACAAAGCAAATTTTTGTATAAAAAATTAGTCAAAATCAGAGTGTTTTTTTGCTTTTGCGAAGAAAAGTTTTCAGAATGTTCGTAATTATAATTTAATTATATTTGATCGTCATTATTATATAGCCCTTCGCCGTTTTATGCTCCTTTTCCCCGTATAATCGACGGCAGCACGCTGATAGATGCCAATATCATTATACCTCCGCATACCTTTTCTATTGCCTCCGGTGCGCAAAACCCCGCAGCAACAGCCCCCGCCGCTGCGCCTGCCATTCCGGCAGCGGTATATAGTACCATGCTTTTGTTCCACAAAAACCTTCCCCTGCTGCTGTTTATCGCCGTAATTATCACCGAAACCGGAATATACAGCAGCAGCGAGTACATTCTTGCTTCACGAACCGAATAACCCATGCATACAACAAGCAGCGGCATCAGCAGCATGCCGCCGCCGGTACCCAGGCTAACAAGCAGTGCAAAAGCGGCGCCTGCCAGTATCATCTGCAAATAAAACTCACCCCCGAAATAAATGTAAGCGCGGCAAAAAGCCCCCGCAGCATTGCCGGACTGATCCCCTTACCGGCACAGCAGCCCGCTATCGCCCCTGCTGCCGCGCCCGCAATAGCAAATAAAATGTCTTTAACATCCGGCGCAAAACCTCCGCCCCTGAACAGTGCGCCCACTGCGGAAAACACACCCACCAGCATAACCGTGATTCCCACCGTCCTGTCCGCACGCTTATCGCTGTGCATCATGTATATCACCGTTCCGCCGCCCGCTCCGGCAAAACCGCTTACCGCTCCGACAGCAAACCCGCCGATTATATCTCTCAGAATACCCCGTATTTCGCCGCTTGTACCGCCGGACTCAAAATTGCATAAAAATTGATGCGTTTTTTTCACTGTTTTTAACGGTTTTTTTGCGTTTTTTAAGCGTTTTTTAAGCATTTATTTTTCCTTATTTTCGAACATTATTCAATCAAGCTGTTTTAATGTTCGTATTTAATCGCAAATCCACTTATAGTATTCCCAATTCGGCTCAATACATTGCAATAACGCTCAAAGTCTGATATAATATTTTTACGGTTTCAATATAAAATCGTTAACAAAATATTTAAGGAACACATAAAACCATGCTGAAAATACGCCATTTTACGGCAGCCGTATTGTTTTTAATTTTGATTTTTACCTGCGCTTTTGCCCAAAGCTCCTCCCCTGTTCAGAATCCGTCATTTGAATTATGCGAGGATGAGCAGCCTCCCGCAGGCTGGTACAGCGAATCCGGCAATGCACAGTATACCGATTTTTCCCTGTCATATGCCGCATATAACGGCGAAAAATCGGCATATTTGTCCAATTCCGTCCCCACATACTCCAGAATAACACAGTTTATAAACTGCACACCCGGAGTCAAATACCGCCTTACCGTCATGGCGCGCACCGAAGGCGTACATTCCACACAAAACGCTTACGGCGCATATATAACGGTGCAAAGCCGTTCCGCCTACGGTCAAAATAAAGTATGCTCCATGATGCTTGATGACGAATGCCCTTCATGGACTCCGCTTACTCTCTACTTTACAACCACGAACATTCAGCAAGTGTGCATATGGCTTTGTCTGGGCGCCGACGGTGCCGAAAACTCCGGCAGCGTCTGCTTTGACTGCGTTGAGGTCGAAGAGGTGGAGGCTGTCCCGGATGACGAGCCCTTTGTAATACTGAGCGAAAAAAGTGCTCCTATTCTTGGTTATTTGCCGTTTTTAGCAGCAATTATCATAACAGGTATCGCAATTTGGCTTATTGCCGGCAAATCACGGGGAAAAAACAAACAAACTGACGGAAAAAAAGATAAAAAATGTGTCCCGAACGATACCGATACCGCTCCGCTTTGCCATGCAAGCAGTAAAGAGGCCGATATAAATGAAAAGCAAAGGGACAATGATGATGATATTTAAGCGTTTATTCTAGCCGGTGAGCTTTCGTGCATCCGAACTTAATCGTAAATATTACGCCGAATGTTCGCATTTACGGGGTAAGCAAAACATTCCTGCTTCTCGCGCCCTTTTCGTAAGCTTGGCTTTTGAAAAAGGGTTCTGTGAGCGGGACTGTTTTATTATCGGATATTATAACTGCGAACACCTGCGATTTATCGGATATTGATTATTCAATTGCTGCCTTATCGCCCCTTTTTCGCTGCTGCGCTCTTTGCGGCTGAAGCCGCACATCATTTCCTTCAAAGCGAAGAACGCGGCTGCCCGCTCTGTCAAAGAGTCTGGAGGTGATTCTCTCCGTATATCTTGCTTTAAGCTGAGACGGCGTAAGATTCGTGGTAACAATACACGGCAAGCCGCTGCGCATGCGTTCGTTTATCACGGTAAAAAGCATTTCCACCGTTATATTATTCAGCATCGGCTCCATACCAAGCTCGTCAATAACCAACAGATCTACACGGCATAGCCGTGCAAGCTCCCCACCGTTGTTAAAGGCGGCGTTTCTGAACGCTTCACAAAGCGCATATGAGCTTACAGCCAGCACGCTGAAGCCTCTGTGCAGCACTTCGGCCGCAATACAGTTGGCCAAAAAGGTTTTGCCGGTGCCTGTGGGCCCCGTAAAAACCAAACTATCACTTTTGCCGGGACAAAAGTGTTCCGCATAGCTGCGTGCCGCTTCCGTCAGCTTTTCCATAGCCGCCCTCTGCCGGCAGCCGGCTTCATCGTCCCCGCCGAATATATCGCTTTTACAGTTTTCAAAGCGCTGCTCCCCGGACAGATCAAGACAGGCGCCGCGATACATAAGCTCATAGATCATTCCGGTGCAGCAGGAGCATCTCCCGTCTTTTGTATATCCGGTATCCTTGCATACAGGGCAGGTATACTGCGCCTCCAGGTCTTCGGGGGTAAGACCGTTTTCCGCCAGGCGGGCTATGTACTTTTCTTTTAACTCCGCAAGCTTTTTATCCGTCTGCTCATACGGCTGCCCGTTTCTCATGGCGCGGAATTTTTCCACCTTCAGGAGGGCAATTTCATCATCCGTTTCTTTAAGGAGCGGGTCTGCCGCATAGGCATCGGCCTTACGCTTTGCCGCCCGTTCCCGTGCCGCTGTTCTGCGCTTTTGTAAAAGCTCGTCTACATCGCGTGCAGTAAAGGCATCCATAAATCAATTGTCCTCCAGTTCATCAAGGGCTGTATATATATCGTTTTGCTCCGAAGTGCGCTCATCATAATCATGTGCCGAAGTGCGTTTGGCTCCTCCCGTAAGCTTCCTGCGCAATTCCTTCATACCCGAACATTCGTTTGCAATGGCAAGCATTTTTTCCTGAGTGAAGCCTTTTGCGCAAAGGAACGAATATATTCTTCTGTCCTCTGCACTTACGGCGGCATCCACCCCCATAGCTGCATACAGCGCCTTTATATTCTCATCATCGCCTCTGCGCGCCGTGTTGTATTCCTCCATGGCCTTCGCGGTTGTTATGCCACGTTCCTGCCACAGCGCCAGCTCACGCTCAAAGCTTTCCACGCTTTTGTAAGCTCTTTTGCCCAATGCTTTGGCTACAAACTGCAATGTCTCCGCATCAAAACCGGAAAGCTTTGCAGCTTTAATTATATCAAGCAGCTCCTGTGTAACATTGCCCCCAAGCCCCATGGTGCGCAAAAGCTCGGCAGCTTCCTCCCTTTTGGTGCGTGTTTTGCGTAAAAACTCCTCCGTCTGGCCCGTTTTTGCAGCGCCGTCCCTCATGCCCTCAATTATTTTATCAAGATAGGCAAAGGACGGATTGGCGGTTTTCGTGGTTTCTGCGCAGGCGTTTATGATATCCTCATGCGAAAAGCCCCATTCCCCCGTCCATTTTTCATAAAGACGCACTTCCTCAACCGAAGGCATACGCCGTATTCCGATATGCAGCATAACATCGTTTACCACATGATGTTCAAGCTCATATACGCTTAAATAATGCTCGGCTTCCGACAATGTTGTTATGCCGTTTTCCGCCCATGCGCGGGCTGCGGCATCGATATATGCAAAAATGCTGCGCGTTTTTTTGCTGCTTTTGCGTATTCCGTCCATACAGTGCTGAACCAAAAGCATAATAACGGGCTCCGGAAGCTGATATACCTCCACCCATTCTTTGGCTTTTTCCATTTCGGACGGCTTCATCTCCCGCCCAACAAGAGCGCGCAGTGCCGCAAAATAATCTCCATAGCCCGAAAGCACTCCCGGCAGCTCACTGTTTTTCTTTTCGGCAGCCTCCCGTACGGAACGCACCTCGATTGCAAGCGGACTGCGGCTGGCCACACTGAGCAGCTGCTCTGAGGAAAAATACTCAAGCGCGGCCTCTACGCTTTCCACGGTGACAGCGCATGCCGAGGCAAGCTCGGAAATACTGCCGCAGCGGACATCGTTAGTGAGCGCATATTGGCAAAAGACATACAGCTTCACAAATTCCGGCGGCATATCCTTAAGAAAGGTGCGTACAAATTCCCCCTCCAAGGCCACAATATCTCCAAAAGGGTTTTCCTTTGCAAGGACGCAAAACGACATATGCCACTCTCCCGTTATAAAACTTTTCTGAATATGACTATCTGCGCGCTGATTTCACGGCGGCGTACGCAGTTTTTATTTATTCTTACACAATAAACGATACCGCCAATTTAAGTCATATGTAATTTCTTTACGCTTGTTTTTTCGCACGGTTTCATAAAGAGTTCCGCATTAAACTACGGAAATGCTATACCGGCGACAAAATTCGGCACAAATTTATAATTTAATTATAGCATATCCGGGGCAGATAATAAAGCGGAATTAAAGCAAAAACGCTATCTGACCGAAACGGATATTCATCAAATGATATTATACATACGCCGCTGCCGCAATTCGGAATAAATGTCTCCGCTTAGCTATATCCTTTATGGGGCGACAGATAAAATACCGGCTTTTGAACCTGACCGCAATGCCGCCTTAGAGCGGTATGCTGCAATCTGCAAATATTAAAATACCGCAGAAAGGATGCCCATGCAGAATAAAAGACGCATGAATATATACAAAAGCCTGATATATGTACTGGTGCTTTCCGTTATTGCCGCAATGCTTGTTACTCTTTTTTGCGGCTGCACGAAAAAATGCAATGCCATAAGCGAATACCGCATTGAAGCAAAATATGATCCCGAAAGCCGCGCACTTAAAGGAACTATGACGCTGAACTATATAAACCGCAGCTCCGAGAATTTAAGCGAACTTATGCTTCTGCTGCCGCCTAATGCGTTTTTGACAAGCGATACAGCGCCTTTTACACAAAACGATATGGACAAAGCCTATCCCGGAGGCTTTTCGTGCGGCGGAATAAATGTTGAAAATGTACGGATAAACGGAAAAAATACCGAGGCGAGCTATTGTGAAAACAGGCAAAGAATGCTTATTTCCCTACCGTTTTTATTAAAGCCGTCGGGCAGAATGACGGTAACACTGGAGTTTGACAGCATAATACCTCAGGCAAACGGGCGCTACGGAGCATGGGACGGCCGGGTTAATTTAGGAAATTGGTATCCGACGGCGGCGGTATATAAAGACGGCGGCTGGATATATACGGATTATACCTCGATAGGAGATCCGTTTTTTACGGAAAACTCAAACTATGATATTACACTCACACTTCCTTCCCGCTATGAAGCGGCTGCCTCGGCACCGGGGGAAAAAACGGAAGATGGTTCTGATGCAAGCTGGCACTTTTACGGCGATTCAATGCGGGATTTTGCCCTCGTGCTGTATGACAGCTGTAAGAAAATATCCAAAACAGAAGGCGATGTAACGGTAAATTGCTACTATACCGACTCCGATGATGCCGCCGATGCGGCAATTAAATGTGCATGCGATGCAATCCGGCTTTTCGGCGACCTTTTCGGAAAATATCCCTACAAAGAGTTGAGTATAGCGCAAACAAACTTTTTTATAGGCGGAATGGAATATTCCGGTCTGGTAATGATAGACGATTCGTATTTTATAAGCGGAAATGTTCATCCGCTTGAGAATGTAACCGTGCACGAAACCGCTCATCAATGGTGGTACGGCGGTGCGGGGAATGATCAGATAAACGAGGCCTGGATAGACGAAGGCCTGGCCACATACTGCACAATGCTGTATTATGAAAAATACAAGGAGCCGGAGGATTTTCGGATGTATTATAAATACTATATTACAAACGGGTATCGCTTCAGCCGGGAGCGCGCAGAGGAAGGCGGCAATTACAGCCCGGTAATGAACCGGCCGCTTTCGGAATTTGAAAATGCCGTTGTATATAATATGCTTTGCTATGAAAAATCCGCAATGATGTTTCAGACAATACGCGAGCTTATAGGCGACGATGCATTCTTTTCTAGCCTTGGAAAACTATATGTGGAGGCAGATAGAGAAACAGTAACGGCGGAAAAGGTAAAAAGCACCTTCGCGCGCGAAACAACAAAGCCGATCGCAGAGGTTATTGACGGCTGGCTTGCCGGTAATGTATACCTTCCGTAAATACGGCAAAAGGCGCGCCGCAAAGCATAAAACCACCGCTAATTCGGTGGTTTTATGCGTATTGGTTAGTGAAATGAAAGCACCGGCTTAATTTTTTACTGCATAGGCTAATACTTTACGAAGCCTAAATCCGGATGTAAAATATCAAATACCAGAACGAACAGAAGAAACAGCATAATGCCTACAAGGCACCAAAACAGTCGTGAAATCCATTCGTCCTTCTTTTTTAATGCGTTATTATAAAAACTTAATATATCTTCATAATATTTTTCGCGTGACGAATTACCCGCACGATTTTCATCGTCCGCGGAAACATTGCGCTCAACATCCGAAGCATTGCCTTTTTCCGCTGCTTCGGCGATCATTTCCGTTCCGCCCGCCGCTGCAGACAGCAAACCGTCATTGTCGTCTGCGGCTTGTGCATTACCTGTCTCCGTGCCGTCCTCATTAAAGAAGTCGGCGGCGGAACCGCCCATAGCACGCGCCATTGCTATAACAGTGGCAATTGTAGGATTGGGCGTTTTACCGGAAAAAATCCTTGCAACGGTGCTTTCCGGAATATTGCTCTTTTCTGCAATCTGCTGATTTGTCATGTGTGATTTTTCTTTCATCTGCCTTAGCTTTTCTATCATGATATTCCACCTCTTTGACAAGTATTCCAACTGCATTTTGTCCCACAGCGGTTCCGGATTCCTGCTATTGAGCATTATTGCAAAGCGCCCCGAAAAATTTATTAAAATGCAAATTCGGTTCATTAAAAGTACATAAACGATAGTATTTGCATGAAAAAAATGCATATTTGATTTTCCGGATGCAAAGTTGACAGCCTCTTTTACAAAGCTGCGTATTGTTTTTCTATCGCCTGCATGGTAATATAAAGTTGCCGGAACCGAAAGCGCAAGACAAAATCACAGCATTCCAATAAGAAAAGAATGTAATGAAATCACTTGTTTATAATACTCTTATTGGCAATGATTGTCAACGATTTTATCTTTTGCTTTGCACGCTAAATCAAATTGTCGGAGGATAAAGCAGAAAATAAAAATCTCAGCATACGCAAACGACAATCGTCAGAACACGGAAACAATCGGCGCTGCAGCATAAATCCGCAGCTATTGCTGAGGCTGCGATATAATATTTAATGCGGCAAATGACATTCAATGAAAAATAATGTTAAGGAAGGGTGAGCAAAATGAAATTTACATACTGCATGAGATGCGACACTGTATGCGATGAGGAAAAGAATGTATGCACTGTTTACGGAATTGATGCTATACGCTCTGACGGAAAGGTGCTTTCAAGCTATTCCGATGTTTTCTTTGACAGACAGCAGGCCGAATGTTTTGTGAACATGTGCAATGAAGGCAAGCTGGCATTGATACATTTATCCAGTGTAATTGAAGACGCGCTTGCATAAAAAGAAGCATGCGGCATGACCGGGCCCTTGCACTGCCCAGCGTAAAATTACCATACCGCCGTTTTGTCCGCACATGCAGGATGCGGTGTGAATGAAAAGTTTTGAGGAAAATATTTTCGTTTTTGAAAACGGCGGCTCCAAGATGCGCTTTGCATTACTGCTTTTTGATGTGAAATGCGAATAAATACCGTACTTTTTACAGCGGTACGGTATTTATTCGTTCATAACCGAAAGCTGAGGCAGCAAATAAATATCAGGCCTGCAGAATTTTGTGATAGTAGTAAACCGGCATGGCGCTCCATCCGTGACAAAGACTGCCCGCATTGCCGAAGGCGCTTGCCCCTTCAATAGTTTCCCATACTGTTGTTGCGCCGGCATCAAGCATTTTCCGGTAATCGCGTCTTATATCTTCAAGCACATAGTCCTTCCATCTTGAAAAATCCGTCATAAGCAAAGCATCGTACTTAAAGCATTTCATGCTTAAGGAAGCCTCTGTAAAGCATCCGTCTGCAAGCATTTCGCAAAGCTCTGCCGGATTTTCGGCAATTCCCGCTATAATTGCAAGCGAATTGCCCAAGCCCGTAAATTCGCCGCCGCCCGCGGTAAGCGAATATGCTTTTTTATCGGCATTATAAAAGGCATATGCGGTATTTTTACGGCTTTCCGATAAAAGGACTTCATATTCAAAAGGAACCGATATTCTTTTGCATATTGTGTTTAGGCTATCAAGGGCCATGATAAACAGACAATTGACGATAAGATCGGGTTCCTTTTTCTCCGTACCGAAAAGATTGCCTTCCAGATACGAAGACCAATCATAAAAATTCCACTGATCACTTTCCGAAAACCGGCATACAAGCCCGTTATGCCGATTATGAATAAACGCCTTCAGGATGGAAAGCAGCCTTGGAAAAACTTCTTGCACAAACGCAGCATCGCCGGTGTGCGCAAGATATTCACCGATGGCTATAACATAGTGCAGGGAAAATGACGGGATTGCCAAATTCACTCCGCAAGGCGCGCAAATGGGCAGCAGGCCGTCCTGCCTTATATCCTCCGAAAGCAATTGCAGACCGGCCCGCGCGTATTGAGCGTTGCCGTTTTCAAATGCATAGTATCCGCAAAGCATTTGATTGCGCGAATCAAATGCGTACAGACATTGCTCGCGCCATGGAGTATCAACATAGTGTTCCATCATGGAACACTGCAGTGTTTTTACACAAACATCATAAATACGGCGGTCTTTGTCGCATTTCAAAGAAAACGGCAATACATTTACGGGATATACCTGCGGAATCAAGCCGAGATAGCGCAGCTTTATCTCCTGCTCTGAGTATAATTCAAGATATCGGCAGCCCAGCCTGAGCATATAATTTGTATAGCAGTTATTCCCCGTTTTGGCTATATACTCATAGCTGAAATCCCTGTCGCCTATAATGCGCCGAACATGACCTTCCTGAATATCCTCGCCCCAACAGACCGTGATTTTTTGTTCTGCCGGGGACACAAATTCCATAGTAGGCAAGCCCACCGTTTCTTCGCCCAGATCAACAAGATAATAATTTTTCTCATTTTTCAGTATTTTTGCCGGCTTTCTGGCGCACAGCTGCAGCTTTTTTGTAGGGCGCGGATAAAATGTACAGGTTTTGTTGACAGTTACAGACGGATTTATTGAATCAAAGCCTTTTTCGCGCCAGTTATCCTCCTTTGATGCATTGTACAAAAAGCTGAAGCCCATCTGATTTGTAATTCTTTTGCACAGCCCGCTTTTATACGCCCTGCTTTGCCTGCAATGCACCCGTTCATCGCTTGCAAGCAGGACCTGTTCATTGCGGCATATTTCAAAAATCAAGCCGGCCTGCGCCGTCTTGTAGCGTTGAAAATCGTTGCCGTAATGCCATACAAGAATGGCAATTGCATTTTTTCCTTTTTGCAGATAGCGGCTTATATCAATTTCATCATATATTTTATAATGCTCAAAATCTCCGTATTGATTACTTCCCGCAGCAGATCCGTTTATAAACAGAGTATAATCTCCGTCACAGGAAATACGGCACACGGCGTTTTCTTTTTCGGAATTAAATACGGCAAAGAATTCTCCGTATTCATCCCTGCTTTTCTCGTTATGAAGCCATATCCACTTGGCACTTTCAAATGCTTGCATAATAAAACACCTCATATAGCTATTCCGCTAAAATCATCTGCATTTACAGACACGGCTTTATAAGCTACTGCCCGAATTTATATAAACGGGCGATTTAATTATACCATACATGCAATACCGAATTCAATACAGAATTATCGTCATTATGCTGCGCAATACGGGCATACAAACAGATTTATGCTCTGTTTATAAAATACGATTGCTTTTGTACGGCGGTTATGATATTATTTCAGAATAAAAATACTATTCAGCAGTTATATGTGATTCATTTAAGCAAGTGCCAATAAAAAGCCTGACGGAGCGTAAAATGCAAAACAAATACAGCAAAACAATTACTGCCTGCTTTATCGGATATATTGTACAGGCGATCGTAAATGTCTTTGTGCCGTTATTATTTATTAACTTTCAAACCGCTTATAATATTCCCATTGAAAAGATTACGCTTCTTATAACCATTAACTTCTTCATACAGCTGATTACCGACACCGCCGCCGCATGGATTGTGGACAAAATCGGTTACAGAATATGTACCGTAAGCGCTCATATATCCGCAGCAGCCGGGTTGCTCCTGCTTTCCTTTCTGCCGCAGCACTTGGAAGACCCTTATATGGGATTAGTCATTTCCGTAGTGCTTTATGCCGTCGGCGGCGGACTGATTGAAGTTGTGATAAGCCCGATTGTTGAAGCCTGCCCCGGTGAGCATAAGGATAAAACCATGAGTCTGCTGCATTCATTTTACTGTTGGGGCAGCGTAGGCGTAATACTGATTTCGGCGTTGTTTTTCTTTGTGTTCGGAATAGATAACTGGCGCGTTTTATCAATCCTTTGGGCTGTGCTGCCGCTTGCAAATGCAATAGTATTCAGCATAGTTCCGCTTCCGTCCGATAAATCAAAGCATCATGCCGCAAATATAGTACAATTGATAAAAAACAAATATTTTTGGCTGTTTTTTGCGGTTATATTCTGCGCCGGCGCCAGTGAATCGGCAATAGCGCAATGGGCTTCCGTTTTTGCCGAAAGCAGCCTTAAAGTATCAAAAACAATCGGCGATATTGTCGGTCCGGCTTTGTTTGCCGCATCAATGGGACTTTGCCGTCTGCTTTACGGAAAAGCCGGCGATAAAATCAACCTTGAAAAAGCAATGACGGCTTCGGGGATTCTTTGTACCGTGTTTTATTTGATAATTGCTTTGGTACCTTATCCCCCGCTTGCCCTTGCAGGCATGGCTCTGTGCGGCTTTTCCGTGGGATTGATGTGGCCGGGCACATACAGCTGTGCGGCAGCTGCGATAAAAGACGGCGGCAACGCAATGTTTGCACTTCTGGCCTTGGGCGGGGATCTTGGTTGTGTCGGCGGACCTGCCGTTGTAGGCTTTGTATCCGGGTATTTTAACGGCAATATGCAGCCGGGAATACTTTTAGCTGCCGTATTTCCCGCTTGCCTTACTGCCGCCCTTCTGTTAGGCCGCAAATCGTTTCATAAATAATAATCAGGTGCCCGTTTATTGCACTAAGTCACTGCCCCATTCATTTTTGATGATTTGAGTTTTTATTGACAAAACGGATATTTAAGCATATAATTTGTTTGTTTTGCGGATGTGGCGGAATTGGCAGACGCACCAGATTTAGGTTCTGGCGGTACCCCCGTGCAGGTTCGATTCCTGTCATCCGCACCATATTGAGTGTTCATAACGGATTTGAGTTATGAACACTCATTTTTTATATACCGAAAACCAACCTCCGTGAATAGTAGTATATAAACAGACGGTGCGCCAAAATGCGCACCGCCACTAATGCTGTTAATAATTCTGATAACGACAAGAAATAAAGCTTTATTTTATTACTATATCTGCGTACAGCGGATATTTTTCAGTGATTGACATGACCTCCTGCCGTACCCCGGGGCATGCGGCTTCTCCATTTTTGATTATATCGCATATAAGCTCGGCCACACGCTTAAACACTGCAGCATCCATCCCTCTTGAGGTTGCCGCAGGTGTGCCCACGCGTATGCCGCTTGTAACAGCCGGCTTTTCCGGATCAAAGGGGATGGCATTTTTGTTAACCGTAATATTTGCCTTGCCAAGCAGCGTTTCCAGCTCTTTTCCCGTAACGCCCGTGCCGCGGAGATCCAAAAGGATAAGATGGTTATCCGTGCCGCCCGACACCATGTTTATACCGTTTTCAATGAAGCCTTCCGCCATTGCTTTGGCATTTTTCACAATGTCGTGTGCATAGCTGCAAAATGCCGGTTCCAGCGCTTCCTTGAAGCACACTGCCTTTCCCGCGATGACATGCATGAGGGGGCCGCCCTGCGTGCCCGGAAAAACTGCACGGTCAATATCCTTGGCGTATTTTTCGCGGCAGAGAATCATGCCGCCTCTTGGGCCGCGGAGAGTTTTATGTGTTGTAGTGGTAACAACATCCGCATACGGAATCGGGCTTGGGTGCTCTCCCGCCGCGACAAGCCCTGCAATATGCGCCATATCAACCATGAGGAGCGCTCCGACTTCGTCACATATCTCACGGAAACGGCGGAAATCAATAACACGCGGATATGCGCTGGCACCGGCAACAATTATCTTGGGCCGGAACTCGCAGGCCGTTTTGCGCACCTGGTCATAATCGATATATCCGCTTTCGTCCACCCCGTATGAGGCGCTCTGAAAATACTTGCCCGATATATTTATTTTATAGCCGTGCGTAAGGTGTCCGCCGTGAGCAAGACTCATACCCAGTATTCTGTCTCCCGGCTGCAAAAAAGCATAGTAAACCGCCATATTGGCCTGAGCTCCGGAATGAGGCTGCACATTTGCATGCTCTGCCCCGAAAAGCTTTTTGGCGCGCTCTATTGCAAGCTCCTCCACCATATCGACATATTCGCAGCCGCCGTAATATCTTTTCCCGGGATAGCCCTCAGCATATTTGTTTGTAAGATGAGAGCCGACAGCGGCTATAACCGCGGGAGAAACAAAGTTCTCCGAAGCAATAAGCTCGATATGAGAACGCTGACGCGTGAGTTCCTGTTCCATTGCGATAGCCACTTCGGCATCTGAAGAATAAAGCTCTTTGAGATCAATCATTTGAAATCCTCCGAAAATCAGTAAGTAAAAATTGCACGCGGCGTTTTTTTGCCGCGTGCAGAAGATCAACCGATATACCGGCTGATCATTTCGCTCAATTGGTTCTTGGAACGCGTTCCCACAACGGTCTCCTCTACCCTACCGTTATTAAAAACTATCATGGTGGGCATAGCCTTTATATTGTAACGCTGGGTGGAAACATCATTCTGATCGGCATCGATGCGCGCTATTCGCAGCTTGCCGTCATACTCCTGTGCCAGTTCTTCAAGCACCGGGCTGAGCAGAGAACATTCGTTTACCCACGGCGCAGTGAAATAAGCCAAAACCGGTACTTCGGAATTAAGAACCTTGCTGTTAAAAGCTGCATCATCAACATTAATTATTTTGCTCATTATACTCTTTATACTCTTTTCCTGTAATAGCGATTACCCTTGCAACCGTCTTTTTATCGATATGCTTCCGGAACAACCTTACAAAAGCATAAACAGATAACATTAAGATTATACCACACAGAACCGCGACTATGTCAACCGTTTTCGGGGAAAAAAGCGATCCGAGTGCATAATAGCCCACAGCGACGCCGGCTGCAAATGCAATAAGCGGCACTATATACAACAGCAATATTGATTGGGCATATTTTCTGTCGCTTATTTCAATCTCGACCTTATCCCCGGGAACGGAATCCGTCATATCCTCCGCCGTTACGACCCTCGGTTTTGTCGGAGAGCATTTTCCGCATTTTCCGCAGGCATCATTTGTGCCGATACGCACTTTTGAACGGCCGTTCTGTTTTTCTGTAATTATGCCGCAGGTCAGCATAGACACCTCATTTACTTCCGTGCAAACAGCACGGCACATTATGAATTATTCCTGCTGCCCGTCTTCTTTGCGCACAACAGCGATATTCAGTTCATCAAGCTGTTTGTCGTCTACAAAATCCGGTGCATTTGTCATAAGGCAGGCTGCATTTTGCATTTTGGGGAACGCAATAACATCCTTTATATTGTCAGTACCGCAAAGGAGCATTGTAAGGCGATCCATTCCTATTGCAAAGCCTCCGTGCGGCGGAGCTCCGTACTTGAAAGCATCCACAAGGAAGCCGAAGCGTTCACGAATATCCGCCTCCTCAAAGCCCAACGCCTTGAACATGCGGTTCTGAACTGCACTGTCATGTATGCGCACACTGCCTCCGCCAAGCTCATAGCCGTTAAGCACGATATCATACGCCTTTGCGCGCATAGCGCCGGGATCGGTATCCACAAGGGCGAAATCCTCATCCATCGGTGCCGTGAAGGGATGGTGCACTGCATAATATCTGCCGTCCTCAGGGCTGTATTCAAACATCGGGAATTCAGTTATCCACACAAAGCGATAGGCATTTTTATCAATAAGATCAAAACGGCGCCCCAACTCCAGCCGTAGCTGTCCCAATGCTTCCAGCACCACCGTATTGTTGCCGTCCGCCACAAAAAAGGCTATATCGCCCGGCTGCATATCCATGCGTTTTATAAGGCTGTTAAGCTCCTGCTCCGTAAGGAACTTTGCAAACGAGCTGCGCACACTGCCGTCCTGGTTCAGGCTGAGCCACGCAAGGCCCTTGGCGCGATAGGTTTTTACCACCTCGGTGAGCGCGTCGATCTCCTTGCGGGAAAGGTGCTGTGCCATGGATTTTCCGAGCAGGCCGCGAACGCTCCCGCCCGATGCCGTTGCTGAAGAAAATACGGAAAAGCCGCAATCCTTTGCTATATCGGATATATCGTTTATTTCCATACCGAAACGAAGATCCGGCTTATCCGAGCCGTACTTTTCCATTGCAGTGCGGTAAGTCATTTTTTCTATGGGTTCCGGAATTTCGTAGCCGGCAATATCCCTGAATACACGGCGCAGCAGGCCCTCGCAGATCTCCATTATCTGATCCTGATCCGCAAAGGACATCTCTACATCGATCTGGGTAAATTCCGGCTGTCTGTCGGCGCGCAGGTCCTCATCTCTGAAGCATTTGACAATCTGATAATACCTGTCCATACCGCTTACCATAAGCAGCTGCTTAAGCAGCTGCGGAGACTGCGGAAGAGCATAGAATTTTCCGGGATGAACACGGCTGGGCACAAGATAATCTCTTGCTCCCTCGGGAGTGCTTTTGCAAAGCACCGGGGTTTCGATTTCCGCAAAGCCGTTCTGACCGAAATAGCTGCGAACTGAAGCGGCGATATTGCTGCGGGTACGCAAAATATGCTGCATGGCCGGCCTGCGCAGATCAATATACCTGTATTTATAGCGCACGCTGTCGTTAACGACGGCATCATCATCTACCGCAAACGGCGGAGTCTGCGCTTCGTTGAGAATAATCAGCTCGCCGGCACACACCTCTATTCTGCCCGTTTTAAGCTCGGGATTTATGTTCTCCGGAGTTCTTTTTTCAACAACGCCCCGTACTGCAATTACATATTCGCTGCGAAGCTGACCGGCTTTTTCAAACACTTCCGGAAAACGCGACTGATCAAAAACTATCTGAACAATGCCGGTATAATCGCGCAGCCAAACAAAAATCAGCTTGCCGAGATCTCTTCTTCTTTGCACCCAACCGCAAAGCGAAACCGTCTGTCCCGCATTTTTCTCCGTAAGATCGGCGCACATTCCACTGCGTCGGAAGCTTCCCAATGACTCGCCCATTATGTTATTCCTCCCGTAAAAAATCATCAACAGTATAAATAATCAATTCCTGACGGAATATCCTGTTTTGTTATGATGGACATTTCATGCAAAGGCGGAGGCAATATCTGCTTTGGCAAATACGCTTTCCTCTCCGCTTGCCATATCCTTTACCGTATATACATCGCCGTCAACCTCATTGTCGCCTATTACTATAACACTTTGAGCACGAATCTTATCGGCATATTTCATTTGTGCCTTAAGGCTGCGCTTGCAGTGATTTGTCTCTGCCCGTATACCCAATGCCCGCAGACGCTGAGCAAGAGTAAAGGCCTCTGTCTCGGCTCTTTGTCCCATGGAAGCAATGAAAACACGGCAATTATCATCATCCGGCGGCAGTATTCCGGCGTTCTCCAGCACCATTATCAGGCGCTCAAGCCCCATTCCGAAGCCGGCGCTTGCAACGGATACATCGCTTATCTGCGCAGAAAGTCCGTCATAGCGTCCGCCGCCGCAAACGGTTATTTTATCCTCGCCCGGCTGAGTATAAATAATCTCAAACACGGTGCGAACATAGTAGTCAAGCCCGCGTACAATATGCGGATCAACCGTATATGCAATGCCCGCGGCGTCAAGCAGCTGCTTCAGCTTTTCAAAATGCTCGCGGCAGTCATCGCAGAGGTAGTCAAGTATAACCGGCGCATTTGCCGCTATTTCGCCGCATGAAGGCACCTTGCAATCCAGTATGCGAAGCGGATTTTTCTCCAATCTTTCGCGGCAGGTGGAGCAAAGCTCCTCCCTTCTTGAATTCATATACTCCTTAAGGGCGGCGTTATATGCCGCGCGGCACTTTGGGCAGCCGATACTGTTTATGCACAGTGACAGTTCATTTATGCCAAAGCTTGATATGATATCCAAAGCAAACGCTATAAGCTCCGCATCCATTGTAGGCTCGGTAGCACCGAATACCTCCGCACCGAATTGATGATGCTCGCGGTAGCGCCCCGCCTGCGGGCGCTCATAACGAAAAACGGGAATGAAATAATATGCCTTTAACGGAAGCGCACTGTTATAGAGTCCGTGCTCCACAAAGGAACGCACCGCTCCGGCCGTGCCCTCCGGTTTAAGAGTCAGGCTGCGCCCGCCTTTATCCGTAAATGTGTACATTTCCTTTTGTACAACATCAGTGGTGTCGCCCACTCCCCTTTGAAAAAGCTCGGTATATTCAAATGTCGGAGTTCGAATTTCGCGATATCCGTAGATATCGGCCCGTTCCTTTATGGTATCTTCTACAAAATGCCACTTGAACGCCTCGGACGGTGTTACATCCTTTGTGCCCTTTGGTGCAATGATCATAAAATCACTCCTTAAACAGTTTGGTGGACGGTTTTATTGCTTTTATACTCCTTCAGCGGTACGGTTTGCAATGTTCCGGCCAAATAAATGCCGAAATAAAATAAAAAAACACCCGGTAAGGGACGAAATCTCTTCCGCGGTGCCACCCTAATTGCAAACACTTAAATGATGATAACGCTTTCAGAGCGAACGGGGACTACCCGCCGGTTCAGGAATGTCCTTCAAAGAAGAGCACGCAGCGGCTTACACCTTACCCGCCTCGCTTGGCGTTTTCTTTCTTTTACTGTTTTCCTTCATTACCTTTCGGAATCATGTTTTATCTTGAATGCTTAAACATTCTTATATCAGGCACATATCGAACCGCAGTTTGCCCGTGCAAAAAATACGGAAATATATCAATGTGCAAGCTTATTTTATATTATAATATCGGAAATGGCAAGCGCTTTTTGTTTAAGCGCGATACGCTTTCCGCAGACGGCTACTGTCTGTGTTTGGGAAAAATATGTTTTGGACATACATCAGAATGTATCAAACAGCTGCTGCTTACGCTTTATCATTTCCTCTATACGCTGTATATAATCATATATGCTTTTGCTATTGGCGCAGCGCTCAATTCTGCCCTGACCGTCAAACACCCTTTTGGAAACGGCACCTGCGCCCAGTGCAAGCACGGACACTGTTTCCTCCATTATATCAATATTATAAATGCATTGTTTGCCGTCCAGCGCATATCCAACATTTTCAAGATTGCCTGCCTGATATTTTTGTCTGTAAAGATAGTATGGAGTATATCCCGCTCGACTCAGCATTTCCCGTGCCGTATCCACCATGGCGGCCGCCTCCTCCTGCGAAGGCATCGGATACTTTTGCGGATATTCGCTGATCACCGAGCCGTTTTTAACCGAAAGCGTGTGGACGGTTATATTATCCGCTCCAAGCTCCAGCACGGATTTCAGCGACCGGGCGAAAATTGCATTGTTTTCACCCGGCAGCCCGGCTATAAGGTCAGCGTTTATGCTGTTAAAGCCTATGTCTTTTGCCTGCGTGAAGCAGTCAAAAATATCCTGCGGTGAATGGCGCCGCCCTATGAGGGCAAGCGTATCTGCGCACATAGTCTGAGGATTTATGCTTATTCTGGTTACTCCGCGCTTTTTCATTGCCCGCATTTTCTCAACGGTTATAGTGTCCGGCCGTCCCGCCTCCACAGTATACTCTTTTTCCGGCTCAAAGACCGAAAGCGCCTCCAAAAGATGCGCAAATTGCCTTTCGTCCAGCGCCGTAGGCGTGCCTCCGCCTATATAAAGGCAGCGCGGTCTGAGCCCCTTGGCCTTCAGCATATCACTGGCCGCTGCAATATCGCGCTCCAGCGCATCCATATATGCCGGAATAAGCTTGTGCTTTGTGGCATCATGAGTGGCAAAAGAGCAATAGACGCATCTTGTACGGCAAAAAGGAATGCCGATATAGACATCAATGCTTCTTTGAGGCGGATGAATAAAGGGCTTCTGCGCCGAAATTATTTCCTCCAGCAGCCTGCATTTATCCGCAGAGACACCGTAAACCTTTTCAAGCTCTTCACTGTCGGTGCCGCCGTAGATAAGCTTTGTAGGTCTTATCCCGGTGAGCGAGCCCCACGGCAATGCTTTATTCTCCATGCAGCTCAAAAGCCTATAAACAGCCAGCTTTGAAACTCTTTTTAGCACCCGCTTAACATGAAGCGCGCTGCCCTGTCCGCATGCCAGCTCCGCATGACCGACCGGCGTATCGGCTGCATCGGCTGCATCTGCTCCGTTATTCAGCCGGGCATTTGCATATGCAGTTTCCCCCTTGATATACGCATCTACCGTTAAAACCGTTTCGGCATCGGCATGCGTAATATCGGCATTGTCCGCAAGCAGAACATTCGCATCGGGAAAAAATGCGCGAATGCTTTCACTGAGATCGTTATAAAATTCAGAATGGTTTGTTGAAAGAATCATAAAACTCCGCAGCTAAAACAGCAGCATATCAAGCAGCGCCGTTTATGCTTAGATTGATTTTGATAAAACAGAGAAAAACGGTTATTTATCCCACCCGTAGCCCAAAAACGGATTATCCGACTTTTCCTGCCCGATTGTAGTTGCATCACCGTGGCCGGGAAGCACATGCGTGCCGTCCGGAAGCACAAAAAGCCGCTTTTTAACGGACTCTATCAGCGCATCATAGTCGCCGCCGGGAAAATCGCTTCTGCCGACAGAGCCCGCAAACAGTGTATCTCCGGAAAACAGTATGCCGTCAGTGTAATAGCATACGCCGCCGGGGGTATGCCCGGGAGTGGAAATTACCTCAAGGTTTGTAAAGCCAAGGCTTACGGTATCGCCGTGGGATACGCATCTGTCCGCATAGCACGGCGGGCAGGAAACTCCGAAAGCATGAGCCATACTCAAAACATTATTGTGCAGCATTTCTTCATCTGCGGCGCTTATTATTATCTGCGCACCCGTTGCCGCCTTCAGCGCATGAACCGCTCCGCAATGATCAAAATGCCCGTGAGTGAGCAATATTTTATTAAGCTGCAATCCGTTTTCCTTAAGCCAAAGCAGCAAGCGCTTTTCGTTTCCGCCCGGATCCACAATTGCCGCCGAATGCGCATCGTGCAGAATGTATGTATTTACTTTTAACGGCCCCGTATGGGTTGTATATATCTCCAAAGCGTTCACTCCTGTCTTGAATCCAGCAGAATCGTTACCGGTCCGTCATTTACTATTTCAAACTGCATATCGGCGCCGAAGCATCCTGTTGATACGGCAATCCCGGAATCCCGCAGCCTTTTAACCGCCGCGAGATATAAAGGTTCCGCTTCCTCACGCGGTGCAGCTTCGGAATAGGACGGGCGGCGTCCTTTTCTTGCATCGGCGCACAGAGTAAACTGAGAAACAATAAGCACGGCCAAACCGAGATCCGAAAGCGATTTATTCATTACTCCGTTTTCATCCGGAAATATGCGCAGCTGCTCGATTTTTGTGCATATATAGTTAACATCATTTAATGTATCGCCGCGCTGTACGCCCAGCAGCACAGCCAGTCCGGCACCTATCTCCCCCGTTGCTTCGCCATTTACAGTAACTTTAGCCCTTGCCGCACGCTGCAGTACTGCTTTCATGTTTTTATTCTCTCTTTCTCAGGCGGCCGACCTTGCTTAAAGTATTATGTTAAAGCACGGCCGCGCCCGAATACCGACCGGAATAACAGGCATCACGATTATTTATTTACGCGATATACCTCGATGACCCCGTTTATTCGCTTCATTTGCTTTATTAAAGCATCCAGCTGTTCCGTATTTTTTATCTCAACGCTCATGGTTACGGTAGCAACACCGTTTTTCCCCTGAGCATTCATTGAAACAAGCTTCAAATCGTTATTATAGATCATATTACTCACATCAATAACTATTCCGCGCCTGTCGTATGCCAGCAGTTTTAAATCGGCATTATAAGCGGTATTGCCCTCATTTGCCCACGCAACCTCTATTTCCCGTTCCGGCTCAAAATCGGTGAGATTATTACAGTCTCTTCTGTGAATGGATACTCCTCTTCCGCGCGTGATATAGCCTACGATATCGTCCCCTGGAACGGGATTGCAGCAATGTGCAAAGCGTACAAGCATATTCTCCTGCCCCTTGACGATTACATCGCTGCCGGGTTTCAGAATGGAACGGGTTGTTTTATGCGGCTGCTCCCCGGGCTTTGGAATGTTGTTCTCACGGCGATATTCTTCAATAAGGCGAAACAGTACCTGATTGGTAGTAAGACCGCCGTAGCCTACGGATGCATACAGGTCATCTACGCTTTGAAGCTTATAGCGGCTCATGATAGGCTCCAGCCACTCATGGCGCATAAGAGAAGGCAGAGAGTATCCTTGCCGTTTAGCCTCCTTTTCCATCATATCGCGACCCTTGACAATGTTCTCTTCACGGAGTTCCTTTTTGAACCACTGCCGTATCTTGCTTTTGGCCTCATTTGTCTTTACAATGTTAAGCCAATCGCGGCTGGGCCCGTGGGGCGATGCAGAGGTTAGTATTTCCACGATATCGCCTGTTTTCAATCTGGCATCAAGATTTACGATGCGCCCGTTTATCTTTGCGCCTATACATTTATGACCGATAGCGGAATGGATGGCGTATGCAAAATCAAGCGGCGTTGCTCCGGCCGGAAGATCTATAACATCTCCGCGCGGCGTAAAAACAAATACTTCATCGCTGAAAAAATCCGTCTTGACAGAGTCTACAAACTCGCGCGAATCATGGCTTTCCGTATCATACTGAAGCATTTTGCGAAGCCATGTAAGCATAACATCGGAATTTGTAGAACCTTTTATGCCTTCTTTATATTTCCAGTGAGCAGCAATACCGTACTCGGCTGTTTCGTGCATTTCCTTTGTGCGTATCTGAATCTCGAACGGAGTTCCGTTTGGCCCGATAACCGTGGTATGCAGCGATTGATACATATTAACCTTCGGCATTGCGATATAATCCTTGAACCTGCCGGGCATGGGCTTAAAAATAGTATGAACTATGCCCAAAACCCCGTAGCAGTCCTTTACGGTATCCACAATCACCCTCAATGCGGTAAGATCATAAATCTGATCGATGCCCACATTATGAGACTTCATTTTTTTGTAGATGCTGTAAAAGTGCTTGGGACGGCCGTATATATATGCGTCGATCCCCGCCTCGACCAGCTTCGGACGGACGATATCAATAACCTTTGCAATATACTCCTCCCGTTCTGCGCGCTTTTGATTTATACTGTCATGAATTGCATTATAGGCATCGGGATCAAGATAACGCAGCGAAGCATCCTCAAGCTCCCATTTGATCTGATATATACCGAGCCGATTGGCAATCGGAGCATAAATGCTTAAGGTTTCATTGGAAATATATATCTGCTTATCATGCGGCAAAGAGGAAAGCGTGCGCATATTGTGCAGCCTGTCCGCTAATTTCAGCAGCATTACCCGCACATCCTTGGCCGTTGCGATGAACATTTTTCTCAGGCTCTCCGCCTGCTGTTCCTCTTTTGAGTTGAAATTGATGCGGGACAGCTTCGTTACGCCGTCCACCAGCTCCGCCACCTCTGTGCCGAAATTCTTTTCGATATCGGACTTTTCAAAGGCTGTGTCCTCCACCGTATCGTGCAGCAAGGCGGCTGCGATGGTTGCCGCATCCATGTTGAGATCGATGAGGATAAGAGCAACATTCGTGGGATGAACAATGTACGGCTCACCGGAAGCGCGCCGCTGTTCGCGGTGTGCAAGCGCAGCGAACTCGTACGCACGGCGTATAAGATCGTAATCCTTTTCGCTGTATTTTGCTTTCGCCTTTTCAAGCAGCTCGTTCATCGTTTCTCCCCCTCCGTCGCACCGTTATTCCGGCAAAAAAATCAATGCGGAAATATAAAATCAGAACTTGATTATCGTGTGCACATTATAGCCGTCAAGATTTTTTATGCCGCCCAGCATTGTATGCTCCATGGCAAACACAACGGCCGCAACCTCGCCGCCAAGCTCTTCAACCAGCTTGCACGCCGCCAGCGCCGTGCTGCCCGTGGCAAGAAGGTCGTCAATCACCACCACTTTATCGCCGGGCTTTATTGCATCCTTGTGGATCTGCAGGCACTGCTCGCCGTCGCCGAATTTATAATTTCTGCTTACAACCTCTGCCGGCAGCTTTCCGGGCTTACGCGCAGGCACAAAGCCAACGCCCATGGAGTATGCAAGTGTTGCACCAAGCACAAAGCCGCGTGCCTCCGGGCCCACTACCGCATCAACCTTTATTCCGTCAAGCTCGCGCTTCATTCTTTCCACAAGCTCTTTGAAAGCATCAGCATCCTTGAACAATGTTGTAATGTCCATAAAGCGTATTCCCTGCTTAGGATAATCCGGTACTATTCTTACCTTTTCCTTCAGATTCATAACAGTTCCTTCCTGCGCGGATATATATCCGCTACCGCTTTCCGGCGCGGTCTGCCGTAGTTTTAATTTTTACGGGCTGCTTGCCCTCGCTTTTGTATCGTTTGTTTAATGCTCATATCCGCTCAGCGGCAATTCTGTAAAGGCGATATTAAACCCATACCGGGCCGTCGAATGCAAAATGCGGTGCGTTTTGCCGTTACAATCCGCAAGAAGAATAGCCGCAGATATTTTTGTATATCCTGCTGTTTGCAAGCGGATTGGCCGGCGCTGCGCGATTAAAAACAACGCTGAAGCCGTTATCTCCGCATTCACACTTAAAAAAGCCCAACTCTTCAAACACCGAAAGCGCAATGTCCAATAGCACCCGGCTGCGCGGCGAACCGTCAGCAGCCTTTTGCATGAATTCCTCGCGTGTACGGCAGGGCGGCAGCTTTTCACAAGCCGCTCGCAGCACACCGTATGCCACCCCCATGCCGCTGCGGGAAAAATCGCGGTAACGCTTGGCAATAAGCTGTGTAAGCTCCTTGGGCGACTGCATAAAAGCATATATCTCAGCCTCGGGAGCCGCTTTTGAAACAGCCGCTATCATCTGCTGCGTACAGCTGTCGCAAAGCACAACATTGCTGAAATTCACAAGCTCCATGTTTTCCGGAATACAGCCCGCCGCAAATGTATTATATCCGTTTTTCTGCGATGCAGAGGAAAACAGCTCCACATCGCACCGCGGATATCCGGAATAAATGAATTCCGCGATTTTGGGAACAATAGCCGGATGATTGCAAATTATAACCGTTCCCGTTGCCGACTGACTTAGCAGCCCGTCAAGCAGCGCTGTAAGCTCCTCAAAGGATTCAAGCGCCTCGTACTGACATTCCTCTTCACCGTTATTATACATAATCTGATGAAAAAATGCACGAACAAATTTTTCATCATTCAGCCGCAGCACCTCTTCCAGCGCCGATGCCGTTCTCTCGGGGCGCGAAGCATCAACTATAAAGCTCAGCTTTTCCGTATCGTTCCAGACATTTATATCGGGTGCTCCGGTAACGGTGTAATACATGCCGTCAACAAGCTGAAAATCACGGTTTTTATAGGAAAACATCATGGACTCGGTGGATGTAAGCTCATCGCTTAGAGTCAGCTTAAGGTGAGCGCCCGTCTTCCCCACCGCCTTGGAGCAGGAGGCTCTGAGACCGTCGATACGGAATTTAGGTGAGGGATTGCCCATCCCGAAGGGCGCAAGCAGCTCTATCTGCCGCGCCAGCCCCATGTCCATTTCACTAAGGCAGGCACGTGCGTCGTAGCGCGCCACCGGAAAGGTACTCAGTTCATCATAGTTTTCCTTTACATAGCAATCAAGGCGGTAAGCAGCTTCATCCAGCCTGTCCGCATCAATGCTCAGCCCCGCTGCCATGGCGTGACCGCCGAAGCGCAGCAGTAAATCATTTATGCTTTGCAGCATTGAATACATGTTTATGCCCTCAACGCTGCGCCCCGAGCCAGTAGCTATGCCGTTTTCCACCGAAAAAAGTATGCACGGCCGATGATGTCTTGCTGCCATCTGCGAAGCTGCTATGCCGACAACGCCTTTTTCCCACCCGTCGGAGGCGGCAACCAGCACGCGCCTGTCGCGCACCTGACCGGAACGCAAAACTATTTCTTCAGCCTGTTCAATTACCTGCTGCTCCAGTTCCTGTCGCACGGTATTGAGGCGGCAAAGCGTTGCCGATATTTCCTGTGCGTTTCCCGCGCCGGTAAGCAGCTCCACGCCCAGCTCTGCGCTCTCCAGCCTTCCGGCTGCATTAAGTCTTGGGGCAATTGCAAATGCAATGTCAACTGATGTTATCCTGCCGGGGGTTTTGCCGCTTTGCTTTATCAATTCAAGAAGACCCGGACGGGGGCAGGAATTTATCCTTTCCAGCCCCATTTTTACGATTGCCCGGTTCTCTCCAGTAAGCGGCACCATATCGGCAACCGTTGCAATGGCTGCAAGATCCAGCAGCTCGCAAAAATACTCGGATTTCCCTAAAAGCTGCTGAGCCAGCTTAAAGGCAACACCAGCGCCGCAAAGCTCACTGAAGGGATAATCCGACGGAATGTGCGGGTTTATTACTATGCATTCCGGTATCTGTTCGGGTACCGTATGATGATCGGTTACTATTACCTTCATGCCGTTTTGAACGGCAAGCGCCACCTCTGCGTGCGAGGCAATGCCGCAGTCCACGGTAAGCAAAACCCCGCCTTTTTTTGAAATACGGCTTACCGCATCGGAATTCAGCCCGTACCCTTCGCTATGCCGATCGGGAATATAATAATCGACATCCGCTTGGAGATGGCGAAGCACAAGAAGCATAACGGAAACCGCGCATATTCCGTCTACATCGTAATCGCCGTACACCGTTATGTGCTCGTTTCGATATATTGCCTGAAGCAGCGTGTCCGCCGCCTCTTTTATTCCCGGCAGACGCTGAGGCAAGTGCAGCTCCGCACCGGCATTGATAAAGTCGGCGGCTTTTTCAACGGAATCAAAACCGCGGGTATAAAGAACCTCTGCAATGGGGCGCGCGATTTTTAACGATGCCGCTATTTCCGCTACCGTGTTTTTATCGATCTCCGAGGCTTTTTTATTGGGCTTTAGTACTACTGGCACGGGCTTTCCTCTCCGAACAAATAATCAGTAAAAATCTTTTTAGTTATCCGCAAACCATATATTCAGCAGCCGTACAAAAATGGCGACGCCGCAATAATGCCGTTTACGGATAGACTAAATCCCTTCAATGCATAAGAAAGAAGGGATTTTTTATTAATATTAAGCAGTCTTCTTTGCCTTGCGCTTTTCAGCAATGAATTCCCACACATTGGGATTGATGAATATGCAGGAATACATGCTGGAGAGAATACCTACAATAATAGGCAGTGCAAAGTCGCGCACGCTGGTAACACCGAAAATGCACAGAGCGCCGATTGTAAAGAGCGTGGTGAGCGAACTGAACAGTGTGCGTGTTACGGACTCCTTTACGCTTGTTGCAACAACAAACTGGCGAGAGTAGGTTTTTGTATCATACTTTTTGTTGTTTTCGCGTACACGGTCAAATATAACAATGGTATTATTGACGGTATAGCCAACAATCGTCAGCATGGCAGCAATAAATGTGCTGTTGAGCTGAACCTGAATGATGGACATAACGGAAAGCGTAATGAGTATATCATGAACAAGACCGACTACCGTTGCAACACCGAAGGTCCACTCAAAGCGCAGTGAAATATATACAAGCATACATACCACAGCCAAAGCCACCGTCCAGAAAGCGGCGATTACAAGCTCGCGGCTGGCGGCAGCGCTTACGGTATCAAAGCTTGCTTCAACTGCGGTACCGCATACATCCTTGCCGTATGCCGCTTCAAGCTGCTTCTGTATCTCCTCGCGCACCTGACCGACATCCTGCGACTCATCCGTCATAAAGCGAATGTCATAGGAGTTATCTCCGCTTTTCTGCAGCTTAACATCTTTTCCGCCTGCCTGAGCCACAATGGCCTCCACTTTGGCACTGTCGGCAGCGGTGCCGAAGCTTACCGCAAGAAGGTTTCCTCCCTTGAAATCAATGCCGAGGTTAAGTCCCTGAACACACATGGAAATTATTCCGGCAAGAATTATAACTCCGGAAATTATAAACCAAAGCAGTTTCTTATTTTTCATCAGCCTTGCCCTCCTTCAGCGAAAGAAGCCCGGGTTTGTTAATGCCGAGTTTGATAAGTACATTGAGGAAATATCTGGTGACAAATATGGCGGTAAGCATCGATATAACTACGCCTGCAAGCAATGTCGTTGCAAAGTTTTTAATAGGCGCAGGGCCGACCATAAGCATAACCAAACCGGCAATTATGGTAGTAAGGTTTGCATCAAGTATTGCGCTGCGCGCCTTGGTGTAGCCGATGCTCACACAGGAGTCAAGGTCTTTGCCGGCATAAAACTCTTCCTTAATGCGTTCGAATATGACAACATTTGCATCCACCGCCATACCTATGCTTAAAACGATACCGGCAATGGAAGGAAGGGTAAGCTGCATCCACGGGAAGGAAGTTATAAACCAGTAGAAGATGAGCATATACACAAAAAGTGCAATATCGGCCGCAAGCCCCATAAAGCGATAGACAACAAGCATAAACACAAACACGAGGATTACACCGATAAGACCGCCGATCAAAGCGGAATTGAGTGCTTCCGAGCCAAGGGTCGCACTTACCACGCTTGCGCTGATTTCCGTTATATCAAGAGGCATGGCTCCGCTCTGAAGAACGATGGCCATATTGTTTGCCGCCTCGGCAGTAGCACAGGTAATTACGGCCTTGCCGTCAGTGATAGCCGCATTTACAGTAGGACGGGAATACTCGCTGCCGTCCATATAGATTGCAATATAGCTTTTTTTCTCCAAGGCCTTCTTTGTGGCCTCGGCAAAGCTTTTGGTTCCGTCGGAGTCAAAAGTTATGCTTACAACATAATCGCTGCCGTCCTGCCCGAGATATGTTGCAGACTTCAGCTGATCTCCGGTGCAGATCACATTGCCTTCATCATCGCGGAATTCCAGCTTACCGGGCGTGCCCAGCAGCGACGAAACATCGCTTACCGATGCAACATCCGCTATTTCAACGCGGATGCGGTTCGTGCCCTGCTGGGTTATGGATACGTCGCTGTAACCCTTGCTGGACAAACGGTTTTCAAAAATGGTGATTATTCTCTTTATGCCGGCATCAAAATCGGAGCCTTCCTTTTCCTTTGCCTCATATATGACGGTAACGCCGCCCTTGATATCCATACCAAGCTTAACATTTTCGTACCAGGGCTTGAACCGCGTGATACCGATGGTGACGCCTTTGCCGGTTACACCAAGGGAAAATACAGCCAAAACCGCAAGCAATAGTATGACCACAACCAGTGTGATTACACTTTTAGTTTTCATCACTGTTCCTCCTTGCAAAGCAATACTCAAGTATTATAAATGATTTGAAAGTAATAGTCAATATTTGCACCGAAAAAAACACAAAAACTCAGGAATTTTTGTATTCCTTCAGTAAATTCATGTATTCATCGGCATTATCCCGTATGCTTTGTATTTCGTCATTTGTGAGTTCGCGCACTATTTTTCCCGGAACGCCTACAACAAGACTGCCCGGAGGAATGATTTTTCCCTGCGAAACAAGGGCTCCCGCGCCGATTATTGTGCCGCTGCCTATAACGGCTCCGTCCAGAATAATCGCTCCCATGCCGATAAGAACATTATCCTCAACGGTACAGCCGTGTACTATTGCGCCGTGTCCAACCGTGACGCCCTTGCCTATGCGCACAGGATATCCGTGCGAAACATGTACTACGGCATTGTCCTGAACATTGCTGCCGCTGCCAACGGTTATTGCCGCACTGTCCCCGCGCAGTACCGCGCCGGACCATACCGATACGCCGGAGGCTATCGTTACATCGCCCAGCAGCTCTGCGCTGTCAAATACAAGAGTTTCGCTGTCAACACAGGGCGTTTTGCCCCCGAAAGATCTGATCATAATTATTCCTCCGTGACATACAATTGAAAAAAGATGTTATTTGCCCTCTTCCGCGCGTATTGCCATTATTGCCAAGGCACATTCAAGGCGCTTGCGCTCGGTAAGGCATCCCATTTTGAAGGGCTTATACAAATCACCGTTGTAAATATATGCATTTGCAAGGCAGCCGCCGGAGCAATAATACTTTGCCCAGCATTCTCTGCAATCCGGCTTTGTAAGCACATTGCAGGCCTTGTAGCGAGCCTGCGCATGTGTATCAAAGCTGCCGTCCATAACGCTGCCCATGCGGCACTCCTCAAGACCTACAAACTGATGACAGGGATATATATCTCCCGTGGGAGTAACCGCAACATATTCGCTTCCGGCGCCGCAGCCGGTAATGCGCTTGGGCAGGCACGGTCCCCCCGTAAGATCCAGCATGAAATGGAAAAAGCCGAATTCTTTATCCGTTCCCAGCCGCTCAAGGTACAGCCTTGCGAGCTTTTCGTATTCCTGCTCAATCGCCTCCATATGCTCCGGCAAAAGAGCATAATCCTTTTCCTTTTCCGCGACAACCGGCTCCATGGAAAGCTGCTTAAAGCCGTAATCGGAAAGAAAACGGACATCGTTTGTAAAGTCAAGGTTGTGCGCCGTAAAGGTTCCGCGAACATAATACTGCCGCTGCCCGCGGGACAAAGCAATTTTCAGCGAATTTTTAGCTACCGTGTCAAAGGAATTCTTTCCGTTAACGGTTTTGCGCATGCTGTTGTGCACCTCAGGTCTTCCGTCAATGCTAAGAACAACATTGGACATTTCTTTGTTGAAGAAATCCATTATTTCATCGTTTACCAATACTCCGTTTGTCGTGATGGTAAAGCGAATAACCTTGCCGTATTTCTTTTCCTGTTCACGGCCGTATTCAACGGTTTTCTTTACAACATCAAAATTCATAAGCGGCTCGCCGCCGAAGAAATCCAATTCCAGCTGACGGCGCGAACCGGAGTGCGTCATTAAAAAGTCTATGGCGCGCTTGGCCACCTCAAGAGGCATAAGCAAGCGCTCCCCATGGAAATCCCCCGTGGAGGCAAAGCAGTATTTGCAGCGCAGGTTGCAGTCATGCGCAATATGAAGGCACATGGATTTCACAACATTCTTGTTGCGCTCGGCGGCTGCGGCCAGCTCCGCCTCGTCCACCTTTGCACAAAGCTGTCCTTCCTTTTTGAGCTCGTCCAGCTCCTGCAGCACCTCGTCAATTTCCGCTGCCGTATATTGGGGCAGGCCGGCAATTATTTCGCTGCGGTCATGATCCTCGTAAAGCTTTGCAACATCATGCGTTATTTCATCCACTACATGAACAGCGCCGCTTTCAATATCCAGCAGCAGAAATCTGTCCAAACATTTGAAGGTATGAAGCATTACAATTCGTTCCTTTCGTTTTTTGCACCTACGCCGCGCGCTTGGCATTTGCCGCTTTTTGGGGCGCACCGGGCGCAAAAATCGTCCATAAAAAAAACGGCATAAAAAAGCCGTTATTTTGACTCCTGCCGAAAAACGCCTTCAGCATCGGGGGCTTGTTCACCCGCCGCCGCCGTCGTTTACGGCTATCCGCTCTTACTGCTTCTCGCAGGACTGATTGCCTACGGTGCAGGAGGTCTTGCAGGCAGACTGGCAGCTTGCCTGGCACTCGCCGCAGCCCTTATGTTTGATATCTTTATTGAGGCAGGGCTTGCTGATGGTTTTTATATGTTTCATTTTGCTTTCCTCCGAAATATTCATTTGTTTTTTCTATTATACTATATTTTCTTTTTAAAAGCAATCATAAATTTTACAAGTTTACAAGATACGATTTTTATGCTGCTTACATGCCGCTATATCCGCCGTCAGAGCTCATGCATAACGCGCTGTTTTGTTCTTAGCCGCATTTTACGCAAAAGGCGGCGTTATCTTTTTCTGCCCTTGCTTCTTTTTCCTGCACCAAACAGTATTCCGAAAAGCGCGCCGCCGACAACCGCCATGAACATATCGGCAATTGCCGTCCCCATTCCCGGAAGAGATTTATTCAATATGCAGAATAAAGCCGTTGAAAGCAAAACCTCGATGCCGGCTGCCGCCGCTGCGGCAAATACAGGATGCATGGCGTCTTGCTTTGACGCAATCCGTGCGCATACGGCCGCACCTATAAGCTTTATAACCGTGCATAAGACCGATATCACACCGTCTGAAGGATGCATGTTTTTAATAAGCAGCGCCGCAACAAGCAAAAGAATAACAACAGCTGCCGTTCCGGCAAATGCACAAAGCAGCAGAAAAATAAGGTTTTTCAAAGCCGTTTTTCTCTTAGCGTGAATACCGACAGTATTTGTCAATGCGTTCATAGTTTTACCTCCGAATATATACTTATTTGATTATACTGTTCCGCCGTGCCGATTATCACGAAAAAGCTGACGGTATACCCTGTAATTGTAATTTTGATGCGGAAAACGCCCCCCGCCCGGCTTTAATACAAAAAACAATATAAAAAGGTTAATATTAAATTAAAAGCGGAATTCCCTTATAATTAGGAAACTCCGCTTAAAAAGCCTTGTTAACTTATAAACTTTATTCATTATAAATGCAGCCTAACCGAACAGTGACATGGAGGCCTCTGCGTTAAGCGTAAGATCGGAAGTGTATCCGCGCATAAGACGATAGTACCCGGCACAGCCTATCATTGCGGCGTTGTCCGTACAAAGAATCGGCTCCGGCGCAAAAAAATTCATATTCGCTTTTTTGCATTCTGCCTCCAGCATTTCACGCAATCTTGAATTTGCAGCCACTCCGCCGGCAAGCACGATTTTGTTCTGCTCGTATTTTACGGCAGCGCGTACGGTTTTTTCCGTAAGATTTCTGCACACGAATTCCTGAAAAGACGCCGCTATATCCTCTATCGGCAGGCTCTGACCGTTTTGCTCCAGCTTATGAACAAGATTGATAACGCCGGTCTTTATGCCGCTGAAGCTGAAATCAAAATTATTCTGATGTGCCAGCGCGGAATTGAACTTAAACGCTTCACCATTGCCCTGCCGCGCCAGCCGATCAATATGTACACCGCCCGGGTACGGAAGCCCCAAAACTCTTGCAACCTTGTCAAAGGCCTCTCCCGCAGCGTCATCCCGGGTGCAGCCTATAAGCTCATAGCTGCAATAATCCTTGCACAGAACTATATGGCTGTGCCCACCTGAAACGACAAGCGCCATAAACGGGGGTTCAAGCTGCTTGTTTGTTATGAAATTCGCACTAATATGCCCCTCAATATGATGTACGCCTACAAAAGGTACTCCCAAAGAATAGCTCAGCCCCTTTGCAAAAGATACGCCTACCAGGAGTCCTCCCACCAAACCCGGTCCCGCGGTAACAGCCACGGCATCGATATCTTTCCATGCGATTCCCGCCCTTTGTACCGCCTCCTGTGCCACGGCAGCTATACACTGCGTGTGGCATCTTGACGCTATCTCGGGAACCACGCCCTTGTATTTTTGGTGTATTGCTATCTGCGAGGATATTACATCAGAGAGCACCTCTCTCCCCCCGCGCAGCACCGCCGCAGAAGTTTCATCACACGAAGACTCCACGGCCATTATCAACATATCTTTCTTCATCAAAACCGTTCCTATACAAATCCTTTGATAAAATCAGGCAACGCCGCTTCCGCCGGAATCAATATCACTGATACATATAATCATCCAAAGGATCGCTGCGTTTTATATTCATGCGGCTCAGCAAAAGCAGCACAAATGCGGCAATTGCGGCAAACAAACCGCTCATACACATAAATGCGCGCATGCAAACCTCCATGGTTACCCTTCCGTAGATCAATGCCAAATTGCCCTGCGTATACTCCCTGATTGCGCCGCCCGTAAGCAAGCCGTAAACGGCATCATCAATGCTGTGACCGCTTAAATAAACACAGGCAACGGATACCGCAATTATAACCGCGCATATCAGAAAACCGATCAGCATAAAACGCGCCAATATCGCGCCCGCATTTTTGCCTTTTTTGACACTGATAACAATAAAAAAAACCACAATTGCAGCGCCGCACGCCGCTGCTGCAATTTTTAAGGCAGTATAAACATTGCCGGCAGACCTGAGCAGCCGAACATCCTGTTCAAGGAATATCGCCTGCTCCTGCCCGTTTGCCGTAAAGCGCGCCTGCTCCAGCTTTGCAGCATCGCCAAAGGACGAAAACTTAAGCATAGCGTTATAATATGAAGCAAAATTATCGCCGTCAATATCCATATCCGGCGATACACAGCCTTTTTTATACGCCGACTGATAAACAGCAGTGCTTGAAACAGCCGACATAAGCCCAAAGCTTACGCAAAGAACCGCCGCAAGCACGCCTGTAATAATGCCGCTGACGATCTGCCACTTTTTACTTTCCTTTGTGATCTTCTTAAACATCTGTTTCTCCGGGTGCCGTTATTTTTCCAGCTTACTGAGATAGGTATGAATAAACATATCCAAATCGCCATCCATTACCGCCTGAATATTCGAGGTTTCGGCTCCTGTTCTGTGATCCTTTACCAGATTGTACGGATGAAAAACATATGAACGGATCTGGCTGCCCCATTCTATCTTTTTTATATCGCCACGCAGCTCAAGATCACGCTCTTCGCGTTCACGCTCGCGCAGCTCAATAAGCCTTGAGCGAAGCATACTCATCGCCGTTTCGCGGTTCTGTATCTGGCTGCGTTCGCTCTGACACTGCACTACTATTCCTGTCGGAATATGAATTATCCGTATTGCCGATTCGGTTTTGTTGATATGCTGACCGCCCGCACCGGTTGAACGGTGAGTTTCCACCTTGAGATCCTCCGGCGGTATTTTTATTTCGCCTTCATCTTCAATTTCCGGCATAACCTCTAAGGCCGCAAACGAGGTGTGGCGTCTGCTCGCAGCGTCAAAGGGTGATATACGCACAAGCCTGTGAACCCCTTTTTCGCTTTTGAGATAGCCGTAGGCATTTATCCCCTCCACCTTCATGGTTACGCTTTTAATTCCCGCCTCATCGCCGTCAAGATAATCAAGCTCGGTTACCTTATAGCCATGCTTTTCGCAATATCTTCTGTACATGCGGTAAAGCATGCCGGTCCAGTCCTGTGCTTCGGTTCCGCCCGCGCCCGCATGCAGTGTAAGAATTGCATTGTTTGCATCATACTTACCGGTAAGCAGCGTTGCAAGGTGCATCTCCTCGGCATCGTTTTCCAGCTTTTGAAGCTCCTGCTCTATCTCCGGCACCGCAGATTCATCATCCATTTCCTGCGTGAGCTCAATAAGCGCCTCCACATCATCGGCTGCACTGTGAAGCGCCTTCAGACTGTTCAGCTTGTTTTCGCATATTTTAAGTTCTTTGTTTTTTACGCTTGCTTTTTCCGGATTGCCCCAAAGCTCCGGATCGGCCATTTCTTCGTTGAGTTCCGCAACACGGTTTTTTAATTTATCCGTGTCAAAGAGACTCACCTACCTGTTCGATTCTGTTTTTCGCTTCGTTAAGCCGCTGCTTATATGCGTCCAATAAAACCATTTCATCACATCCTTATATCTTTTTTATTAACCTATACCGCAGATTTATTCGTTGTTGTTATTTTACAGCGATATTATCAGCTGCCGCAGCAATTTTTATATTTTTTGCCGCTGCCGCAGGGACAGGGATCGTTTCGTCCCACCTTTGCACCCACCTTTACGGGCTTTTTCTTGGTATCCTCATCGGGCGCATTTGTATAAACGGGCTGATTTACCTGCTCGCGCTGTACAGGTTCGCGTCTGACATTAAGGTACGCAAGGCCTCTGACGGTGTCTCCGCGTATTCCTTCTATCATTTCGTCAAACATCTCAAAGCCCTCGACCTGATACTCCTGTACCGGATTACGGTTGCCATAGGAACGCAGAGATATTCCCTGACGCAGCTGATCCATTGCATCGATATGATCCTTCCAGTGGCTGTCGATGCTCTTAAGCAGCACTATGCGCTCTATTTCCCGCATATCAAGGCCGCAGGCTGCAATCTCCTTCTCGCGCCTGTCATAGCGCTCACGCGCTTTTTTCTTCAGCTCTTCAAGAAGCTTCTTGGGCTCCTCATTAAGCATTGAAATATCAATATCTTCCTTATCAAAGCAAAGCGAAGTCAGCTCGCGATAAAAGGCCTCGTTGTTTTTTCCGGCATTATGCTCATTGCAGTAATAATCTACAAGGTTCTTTATGCAGCCGTCCATCATTTCCATAACATAATCATGGACATTTTCGCCTGCAAGCACGCGTCGGCGCTGTTCGTATATTATTCCGCGCTGCTTGTTCATTACATCATCGTACTGAAGAACATGCTTGCGGATCTCAAAATTGCGGCCCTCGACCTTTTTCTGTGCCCCCTCGATCTGCTTTGAAAGCATACCCGCCTCTATGGGCTGATCCTCCGGCAATCCCAAGCGCTCCACGATAGCGTTCATGCGTTCGCCGCCGAAAAGGCGCATCAGGTCATCCTGAAGCGACAGAAAGAAGCGGCTGGCTCCGGCATCGCCCTGGCGTCCCGCGCGGCCGCGCAGCTGGTTATCGATACGCCGGCTCTCGTGGCGCTCGGTACCGATTATATACAATCCTCCCGCCGCTACAACCTTATCATGCTCCGCATCTGTTTCTTTTTTGAAATTTTTATAAAGCTCGGCATATTCGGCGCGGCATTTAAGGACATTTTCATCTTCCGTATCCTGATGCCCCACTGCCAGTTCGATGGTTTCATCATCCCAACCGTGCTTTGAAAGCTCTTTTCTTGCAAGAAAATCCGGATTTCCGCCAAGCAGTATATCCGTACCGCGTCCCGCCATGTTTGTTGCAATCGTAACGGCGCCGAATCTTCCCGCCTGTGCAATTATCTCCGCTTCCTTCGCGTGATGCTTGGCATTAAGGACCTCATGCTTTATACCCGCTTTTTTCAAAAGGGAGCTGAACAGCTCACTGCTTTCAACGCTTACCGTACCCACCAGCACCGGCTGCCCCGTTGCATGCGCCCTGCACACCTCTTCCACCACGGCCCGGCATTTGCCCTGAAAGGTTTTATAAACGGCATCGTTCATATCCTTTCTTATCATGGGCTTATTTGTAGGAATGCAAACAACATCAAGATTATAAATGCTGTTGAATTCCTCCTCCTCCGTCTTTGCCGTACCCGTCATGCCGGAGAGCTTCTTGTACATACGGAAATAGTTCTGATATGTGATTGTAGCCAAAGTCTTATTTTCTCTTGCCACCTTAACATGCTCTTTGGCTTCGATAGCCTGATGCAGCCCCTCGCTGTATCTCCTGCCCACGAGTATGCGTCCGGTAAACTCATCTACAATAAGAACCTCGCCGTTTTGCACCACATAGTCTCTGTCCTTCTTAAAAAGGAAATTAGCCTTAAGCGCCTGTATTATGTGATGATCCAATTCCTGATTCTCCGGATCCGAAAGGTTTCCGCACCCGAATATTTTTTCGCATTTGGCAACGCCCTCATCGGTAAGCTGCACGGTTTTTGCCTTTTCATCAAGCGTAAAATCCTCATCCTGAATAAAACGGCATACGGCACGATCCACAATGTTGTACATTTCGGTGGATTTTTCGCCGGGACCGGAAATAATAAGCGGCGTACGCGCCTCATCAATCAGTATGCTGTCGACCTCGTCCACTATTGCATAATTCAGCTCTCTCTGCACCCTGTCGCGGTCGTATATTACCATATTGTCGCGCAGATAATCAAAGCCGAACTCACTGTTTGTTCCGTAGGTGATATCGCAGCTGTAAGCCTTGCGCTTTTCCTCCGGCTCCATTTGCGACAACACAGTGCCGACGCTCAGCCCCAAGAAGTTGTACAGCTTGCCCATCCAGTGAGACTGAAAGGATGCCAGATACTCATTTACCGTTACGATATGAACGCCCTTTCCTTCCAGCGCATTAAGATATGCAGGCAGCGTAGCCACCAGCGTTTTGCCCTCGCCAGTGCGCATTTCGGCAATTCTGCCCTGATGCAGCACGATTCCGCCTATAAGCTGAACAATGAACGGCTTCATGCCCAGAACACGCCATGCCGCCTCGCGGCAAACCGCAAAAGCTTCAACAAGTATATCATCGGCGGTTTCCCCCTTTGCCAAACGCCCGCGGAATTCCGCCGTCTTTGCTTTGAGCTCTGCATCGCTGAGCTTTTCCATCTGCGGCGAAAGCGCATCTATTTTTAATGCGGTAGTGCGAAGCTTCTTTACATTGCGTTCGTTCTGATCTCCGAATATAGAGAAAATACCCATCATAAACCTCCAGATACTATTGGGGATATTATAACACTTATTTTCTAAAAATACAAGTGTACAGATTTTTAATATTAAAAGCATGCCTGCTGTATCAAGACCCTATTCCTGCAGCTGCGGCTTCACCTCCGAATCAGGCCGATTCGCCTCCCGGTTTGGTGTCATTTTCTCCCGCTCCGCATGCATATACCGCCAAACGCAAGCAGAAAATAAAATAAACATGGTAAAGCAAAAGCCGGACGGCATCCGTCCGGCTCTGTTTGTATTGTCTTTATTCTGCGTCGTCCCCGTCATCGCAGCAATCACAGCAATCGCAATCCTCTTCATCGCAGTTATCGCAGTCAAAATCACAATCGCAGCACTCATCGCAATCGTAGAAGCACTCTTCAAGGTCGGCAAGATCCTCGTCCATTTCTTCTACATAATCATTAATCTCGCTGAGCTCCTGGCCCTGATCGTCCAGTTCAAATGCAATAAGCTCAAGCGCATTGACGATCTCAAGCAGCAGACGGTTCTCCGGCTTGTCGGCACTGATGTTAGCCGTATCGATTATACCCTTGAGATAAGCTACTTTTTCATTGATAAGCATAGTTCATTCTCCTTTTCAAAATATATTTTATGTTATACGCGCTCCATGTATTCGCCGGTACGCGTATCAATACGAACCTTGTCACCCACATTTACAAACAGCGGCACCGCGCAGACATATCCGGTTTCCAGAGTGGCCTGCTTTGTGATATTTGTAGCGGTATCTCCGCGAACGCCGGGCTCTGCATCCACCACTTCAAGCTCAACAAAATTCTCCGGCTCAACGGAAAACGCGTTGCCTTTGAAGAATTTGATCGTAACATTGGAATTATCCTTAAGATACGGCAGTGCAGACTCAACCTGCTCCTTGTTAAGGGGCAGCTGATCATAGGTCTCGTTATCCATAAAGTAATAAATGCCGCCGTCTTCATAAAGATACTGCATTTCTTTACGCTCAATATGTGCAAGCGCATATTTTTCCGAAGGATTGAATGTGCGCTCAAGCACCGCACCCGTCATAACATTCTTCAACTTTGTGCGTACAAACGCAGCTCCTTTGCCGGGCTTAACGTGCAGAAAATCAACAATTATAAACACGTTATTGTCTACCTCAATGGTAACGCCCTTTCTGAAATCACCGGCAGTAATCATGTGAACCTCCTGAAATATTAAGATTAAAATGGTTTCAATTGAATCAATTAAATAATTATCAGCTTATTGTCCGATTTTGCAAGATCAATATAGCCTTCTTTGCTTATGGCGCACATATTTTCTATTCTTACGCCGCCAAGCTCGGGAACATAAATTCCCGGTTCGATAGTAACAACATTTCCCGGCTCAAGAATCGTATCACTGCGGAAAGAAAGAACCGGAAGCTCATGAATATCGATTCCCACTCCGTGACCGAGCCCGTGCCCGAAATATTTGCCGTAGCCTTTAGAAGCAATATAACCGCGCGCAAGCTCGTCTATGCTCTTTGAGCTGACACCCGGCGCAAGCGCATGCTTGCTTCTGTTGTGTGCCTCCAGCACAATTTCATAAATATCGCGCTGTTCCCGGTTCAGCGAGCCTATGCCTATTGTACGGGTCATATCGGAGCAATAGCCGTTTACAACACAGCCGAAATCAAGCGTAAGCAGGTCTCCGCAGCAAATTTTTCTCTCTTCCGGAACCGCATGCGGTTTTGCGGAATTCGGGCCGGAGGCCACGATGCTGTCAAAGGACAGCTTGGTGGCTCCCATCCTGCGCATTGTAAATTCAAGCTCCAATGCAATTTCAGTTTCGGTCTGTCCGGGCTTTATGTAGCCCAGCATATGGGTAAAGGCTTCATCCGCTATCTTCTGCGCGGCACATATATTGGCAAGCTCATTGTCATCCTTAACCGCACGCATAAGCGTCAATCTTTGGCCAATCGGACAAAACTCAATGCTTAAGCCCTGCGAAAAATCCATATAGCGTCTGAGTGTAAGCTGTTCATCCTGTATGCCGACGCGTTTGCAGCCGTGCTCGGTAAGCCATGAGCGTATAAAACCCACCTGATTGCTGTTGCATTCGATTATCTCATATCCTTGGGCAACGGACTGCGCAATAAGCGTATATCTGCTGTCCGTAATGAGAATGTTTTCCGAAGGGGTAAAAATCAGCACGCAATCGGAAGTATTAAAACCGGAAAGATAAAAAATATCAGACTGATTTGTAACCATCAGTGCATCCAGATTGTTCTGGCAAAGCAGTTTTCTGACTTCAGATATCCGATTCAAAATCATTTGCCTCCTTTATCGAAAATCCGATACAGCACATTCTCGGTATATAATAACATAATATCCGCCGTTTGTGTAGTATTATTTGAGACATTGCCGATAAATTTTTTGCATTGTTACGGCATCCTCCGCCATGGTGCCTGCCGATTCGCATATTATAACAGGATGTGCATCATGCTTTACAAGCGCCCTTGCAAGATATTCAAAATGCGGACCCCAGCTGTCATCCATTGTACAGTGTCGCTTTTCGCCGCCCTTTGTATACTCTATCTGTGAAAAATGTATATGCAGGCTTTTCATCCGTTCCTCTCCCAAAGCATTTGCTATCCTGCAAAGAATAGCATCAAACGCCTCAAAAGAATCCGTTTCTCCGAGACTGCGTGCATAGAGATGTCCGAAATCAACACACGGAATAATCCTTTCATCCACCGAGCACAGCGCAAGAACCTCATCAACCGTTCCCAATTGCATCTGCTTTCCCATGGTTTCTGGGCAAACCGTCATATCCCCCAGCCCCTCCGCATCAATATCGCGCATAAGCAGACGCATTTGCATAAGCGCAATATCCATACACTCGGACGGCTCGCGCTTCATGTATGCACCGGGATGAAAAACCACTCTGCTGCCCCCCATAAGCCTTGCCACCTTCAATGTCCCGATAATATAACGGTTTGTCGCCTCCCGTTTGTCGGTAAAGGGGTTTGCAAGATTTGTATAATACGGCGCATGAACGCTCACCTCAACACCGCATTCGGCAGCCGCCGCACCTATTTTCAATGCCGTATCCTCTCCCACATTTATGCCCTTGCCGCAAGAGTATTCATATGCGTTAAGACCAAGCTCCGCTATCCACGGCATGGCCTGTACGGTACTCTTGCCTCCCTGTTCATAAAATGAAAGACTGTTTCCGGCAGGACCGAATTTTATCATACTGCGCACCTTTCTTACAGTTTTATCCGATAGATTTGTATTAACAGAAATATAAAGCACACAAAAGCGTCAGTCGCCCTTTGAAAAACTGCGCCGCTTCTGCCCGGGGAACACCTTTTTCCACACTGCCCGCTCTCTTGTGCGGTTAAACACTTTTGTAGCCCACCACTCGCGTTTGCATATCGGTGCCACCAGCACACCCACCGCGCCGATGCGGTTGGCCGCAAGCATATCCGTAAAAAGCTGATCTCCGATCATCGCACAGTTTTCCGGCGCAATACCGCATTCACTGAGATACCTGCTGATTTTCTTTATACCCGGCTTTCCCGCAGACTTTATACTGTCCGCCCCAAGCAGCTCCGCAATGCGGTCCACCCGTGCTTTTTTTCCGTTTGTTGCAATCGCAACACGAATTCCTCTTTTCTCTGCATCACTCACCCATCTGAGCGTTGCTTCGGTTACGGTTTCTTCGCCCCATGGCGATACAGTATTGTCAATATCCAATAAAATACAGCACACGCCCAGTTCTTGCAGTTTATCTATGTCAATTGCCGCAAGCTCCTTTGCCGTTACGGCAGGCCTAAGCATTTCCGGCTTCACCGCAGTTTTCACCTCCGCCGCCCTTCGGCGCTTTAGTAATAATTTCATTTGCATTATGATAACGGCAGCGCCGTCTTCACGCATTGCTTAAAAACGGCAGTTTCCCTCCGTGCAGAAGCGTCAAAACCTCTCCTGCAAGATAAAGCGAACCGCAAATAACAACGCAGCTGCCATCGCTTTGTGTTTTTTCAAAAGCGGTTTTCAGTGCCTTTACGGTATCCTTTTCCCATTGCGCATCGGCACCGTACATTGCATATCGTTGTGCAAGCTCGGCAGCAGGCATTGATCTTTTTGACGGGATATCCACCGCTATAACGCATTGTACCGCCGGCACAAGCTTCTGAACAAACTTATCAACATCCTTATCCGATGCCATTCCGGTTACCAACACCGCTTTGAGCCCGATTTTCTCAATAAACAACGCAAGCTTTTCTGCCGCATCCGGATTATGCGCGCCGTCCAGCAATACTTTCGGGCTGTCACTCAAAGGCTGCATTCGTCCGGGCCATACCACATTTTCAATTGCGCCGCACGCCGCAAAGCTTTTTATTCCCAATATTTCCAAGGCTTTAAGCGCCGCAGCCGCATTATCCGCCTGATAATCACCTATCAGTGCTGTATGTGCTTTGTTTCCATCGATGCAAAAGTCAGTGCCGTTCCACCCCGTTTTGATGTCTTTCGGCATCGCAACATACAGCGAAGCATTGCATTTTTCCGCAGCCCTTCGTATTACCTCTGCTGCCTCATCAGTTTGCTTCACCGTAACAACCGGGATTCCCCGCTTGATTATTCCCGCCTTCTGTGCTGCTATAAGCCCGCATGTGTTGCCCAGCATCGCCGTATGATCCAATGAAATCGAAGTGATAACACACACCTTCGGCATACATACATTTGTGGGATCATCCGTTCCGCCCAGCCCTACTTCAATAACCGCATAATCCGTATTTTCGCGTGCAAAAAAAGCAAAAGCAATAAGCGTTATATATCCGAACTGCGTAATCTGCGCATTTATACAGTCAGCTGCTTCAAACACTTCCCGTGCAATTTCCGCAAGCTGCTCATGCGGCGCGTTTTGGCCATTGATCCTGATCCTTTCACTAAAGTCTTCAAGATACGGGGATGTAAACAGCCCCACTTTGAAGCCCGCAGCCATTAAACCGGCGTTTACGCATGCGCACACCGAGCCCTTGCCATTGGTGCCGGCCACATGCACCGCCCTGATCTGCTTTTGCGGATTTCCAAGGCACTCAAGTACTTTAAGCATATCCTGCTTTTGCCGTTTTTTATCGGCAAAAGCAGGAATTGCCGCAAGACGCTCAAGCATTGCGGCATAGTCCATATCAGCCCAATTCCTCCAGCGCCGCAATGCGCGCATTTACGCTTGCAAGCATATCATTATATTTTACCAGCTTGTCGCGCTCTGCATTTATAACCGCTTCCGGCGCCTTTGCCACGAATTTTTCATTCGAAAGCTTGCCCTGCGCCCGTGCAACCTCCGAGATCAGATTGTCTTTTTCCTTCAGCAGGCGCTCCTTTTCCTTTACAATGTCGATAAGCTCCCCCATCGGGATATAGCCCTCTCCGCCTGCCGTCACTACCGCAGCCATTTTATCAGCATTTTCCGGCTTGTCCGCAATCAGCTCTGCGCTTGAGGCACACGCAAGCTTTTCTATATACACACTGCATTTTTTCCAGAAGCCAGCCTCCAGCTGCACCGGGCGTATAAACAGTTCCGTGCGTCTGCTCAAAGGCACATTCATCTCCGCACGAAGATTGCGCACGCTTCGTATAAGGTCAATAACCATCTCAAAGCGTTCTTCATCCTTGCCGGTTATGCCGCAATCAACGCATGAAGGCCATGCCGAAAGCATTATGGTTTCGTCGCTGCCGGGCAGATGCGTATATATTTCCTCGGTAATAAACGGCATAAAGGGGTGCAGCAGCTTCATTGTGCCGGCCAGCACAAAGCACAGCACACTCAAAGCGGTATTTTTCTCAGCAGCATCCGTTCCGTACAGCCGCGGCTTGGTAAGCTCTATATACCAATCGCAGAATTCACTCCACATAAAATCATACAAACGCTGTGCCGCCATTCCCAGCTCATATTTTTCCATGTTTTCCGTCACTTCGCGAACCGCGCCGTTAAAGCGGGAAAGTATCCACTTGTCGGCTGCATCAAGATTACATTCTTCAATAGGCAAAATGTTTCCGCCTTCAAGGTTCATCATTACAAAGCGCGACGCATTCCATATTTTATTGGCAAAGTTGCGGTACGCCTCCACCTTCTCCCAATAAAAACGCATATCATTTCCGGGCGAATTTCCCATTGCAAGGCTGAAGCGCAGCGCATCGGCGCCGTATTTATCTATAACCTCAATGGGGTCGATTCCGTTGCCGAGGGATTTGCTCATTTTTCTTCCCTGTGAATCCCTTACAATGCCGTGGATCAACACATGGTCAAACGGTACCTCGCCCATAGCGTTTATTCCTGAGAATATCATCCTTGCCACCCAGAAGAAAATTATATCATAGCCGGTAACAAGAACATTTGTGGGATAGAAATATTCAAGCTCCTTGGTTTTCTCCGGCCATCCGAGAGTGGAAAAAGGCCAAAGCGCCGAGGAAAACCATGTATCAAGCACATCCTCATCCTGCTTAAGCTCGGTGCACCCGCACTTACAGCAGGCCTCCGGCTTTTGAGCGGCTACATGAGTGTGTCCGCACTGCGTACAGTAATACGCCGGAATCCTGTGTCCCCACCAAAGCTGACGGGATATGCACCAGTCGCGTATATTTTCCATCCAGTTAAAGTAGGTACGGCTGAAGCGATCGGGCACAAAGCATGTTTTGCCGGAGCGAACCGCCTCTATTGCCGGCTCAGCCAGCTCCTTCATGGAAACAAACCATTGCTTTGATATCATGGGCTCCACAACCGTCTTGCATCTGTAGCAATGACCGACATTATGCTTGTATGGCTCGATTTTCTCCATTAACCCAAGGTCCTTGAGCATATCCACAATTTTTTTGCGGCACTCAAAGCGATCCATGCCTTCAAATTCCGGTCCGGCCTGCTCATTCATAGTGCCGTCGTCATTCATAACACGAATTACCGGCAGATTGTGACGCTTTGCCACTTCAAAATCGTTCGGATCATGCGCCGGCGTCATTTTTACAACGCCCGTGCCGAAATCAAGCTCTACATACTCATCCGCAACAACCGGTATGGGCTTATTTACAATAGGAAGAATAACATTTTTGCCCACAACATTCTTATAGCGTTCATCCGCAGGATTTACGGCTATACCGGTATCACCCAGCATGGTTTCCGGGCGTGTAGTGGCCACGATAAGATATTCGTCGCTGCCCTCTATGCGATATTTTATATGCCAAAGGAAGGAATCCTGTTCTTCGTATTCCACCTCCGCGTCGCTCAGTGCCGTTTTACATTCAGGACACCAATTTATAATGCGGTTTCCCTGATAAATAAGTCCCTTATTATAAAGCGAAATAAATATCTGCGTAACCGCCTTGCTGCAGCCCTCATCCATTGTAAAACGCTCACGCTTCCAATCGCAGGAGGAGCCGATGCGCTTAAGCTGCTCAACAATACGCCCGCCGTACTGCGCCTTCCATTCCCACGCCCTATGCAGAAATTTTTCGCGTCCAAGGTCGTATTTTGTTTTGCCCTCCTTTGCAAGGGTATCAATTATCTTTACCTCGGTGGCAATGCTTGCATGGTCGGTACCCGGCAGCCACAACGCCTCATAGCCCTGCATACGCTTAAAACGGATAATTGCATCCTGCATCATGTTATCCAGCGCATGCCCCATATGCAGCTGTCCCGTAATATTGGGCGGCGGCATAACTATTGTAAAGGGTTTCTTATCCGGGTTTACCTCCGCATGAAAATACCCTTTATCGCACCACAGCTTATAAAGTCTGCTTTCCACCGTTGAGGGATCATATTGCTTTGCAATAAGATTCTGTTCGTTTTCCATAATCAAACTCCCTTCATTAAATAACTAAAATAAAAAAATCCTGCCCAATAAGGGCGGGATTTCCGCGGTACCACCTTAATTCCGCTGCTTATTGCAGCGGCACTTGAACGCTGTAACGCACGTCTGCGGCGCAGGCTTATCCCCCGCGCGGCTGAAAAGCGACCTTCATGCCGTTTAAACTGCGCCCTTACACCGTACGGCGCTCGCTGTAAGCCTCTGCCGACATTACTCCTCTTTTGTTGCTGCTTTTATCATAATTAAAAATCAAAACCGGGTATTTTCAGCTTTCGGCATCCGCCGTATGCGAATCCTCCGCAGTATCATCGGGCTGCTTGTTGTCCGCCGCATTATTATGCCGCTGTCCGCACGGACGGAACACGTTTATAACCGCATACTGCACCATGGCAAGAACGCTCAGTATGACCGCACACCATACAAGTATGTCCAGTATCATTCCACCCGTTTCCGATGCAAACCAAAAATCACGGAAGAAACACAGGCATACGGTCAAACTGAAAAAGAACGAAGCCAGTTTTCCGAAAATATTCGAATACACCGCATATCCGCGCTTTTTTGTAATTATCAGTCCGCCTGCCAGCATAAGCAATTCTTTTGCAAAAACGATGGCAACCGGAATAACAGGAATCATGCCTTTTATCGCAAGGCAAATCACCGCGCCAACCTGCATAAGCTTGTCGGCCAAAGGGTCAAACAGTTTTCCGAATTCCGAAACAACATTCCACCTTCGTGCAAGATAGCCGTCCAGCAAATCTGATGCCGATGCAAGCAGGAAAACCGCAAATGCAATGCGCACATCACAGGTAAAAAACACTGCTGCGAAAACCGGAACAAGCAAAAGCCGGAAAGCCGTAATCAAATTCGGAATATGTCTTTTCATATTTCACCGATAAAGCTTAATTTTTGCGAAAGGCCCCTATATAATAAACAGGCTTCCCGCGATTCTGCATGATTATAATACAGAAACAGCATTTTTGCAAGCACAAACAGCATCTTATGCCTTATACAGGCTGGATACCCTGCTTAGCATCCGTAAGCTCCGTATTAAGGCGATACTTTTCCGCCTGGCGCTTTTTGAAGAAATCCAGCGCAACCTTCGGGAACAGCGCATAGGACAGGACATCCTCTTCCTGCTCGATATACTCGCCGATCTCCGATTTATACTTTTGATACTCCGGCTCAAGCAGATCCGCCGGACGACAGGTAATCACGCTGTCATTTCCGATGCATTTTGCCCGCACCTCTTCATTGACCTCGCCCGGCAAATGTCCGTATTCGCCCCGCATCAAGCCCTTGGATTCCTTTGTGACCATCTTGTAGCGCTCCCCGGCGATAACATTGAACACCGCCTGTGTTCCTACGATTTGGCTGGTGGGCGTAACAAGCGGCGGATACCCGAAATCAGCGCGAACTCGCGGAACTTCGGCAAGCACCTCGGGCAGCAGCTCTTCCTTTCCCGCCTGCTTAAGCTGACTTATAAGGTTTGAAAGCATTCCGCCGGGAACCTGATACCTGAGGGTGTTTGTATCAACGCGCAATACCTTTGGGTCAAGGAAGCCGTCGTCCGCCAATCTCTTTGCAACCTTGCGGAAATGCTCGCTTATCGGGCTCAGCTGAGCAAGATCAATGCCGGTGTCATACTGCGTGCCGGCAAGAGTTGCAACAAGCGGCTCCGTAGCCGGCTGGCTTGTGCCGTTGGCAAGAGGAGAAAGCGCGGTATCCACAATGTCCACCCCTGCCTCAATAGCCTTAAGATATGTCATATCTCCTATTCCGCAGGTATTATGCGTATGCAGGTGAATCGGTACATTTATGCGCTGCTTAAGGCGCGATACCAAATCGTATGCATCATAAGGCAGCAAAAGATTTGCCATATCCTTAATGCAAATGGTGTCAGCACCCATGTCCACCATACGCGATGCCAGCTCCACAAAATATTCGGTAGTGTGAACCGGACTTTTCGTATAGCTTATGGCACATTCCGCAATGCCATTATGCTCCTTACATGCCTTGACGGCGCGCTCGATATTTCTAAGATCATTAAGCGCATCAAAAATACGGATAATGTCTATGCCGTTATCAATGGAACGCTTTACAAACTCATCCACTACATCATCGGCATAATGCTTGTATCCAAGCAGATTCTGTCCGCGCAGCAGCATCTGAAGCTTCGTATTGGGCAATGCCTTGCGAAGCTGACGCAGACGGTCCCACGGATCTTCGTTCAGAAAGCGGAGGCAGGCGTCAAATGTAGCCCCTCCCCAGCATTCCAGCGAATAATATCCCACTTTATCAAGCTTATCGCAAACAGGAAGCATCTCATCCAGCCGCATTCTTGTTGCAGCCTGAGACTGATGTGCATCTCTGAGGATCGTATCTGTAATTAAAACTTTATGCGACATAATCATATCTCCTTTGAATCAACGCAAAAGCTGTTATGCAAACAGTGACAGCAGCACGCCCGCGGCAACGGCCGAGCCGATAACTCCCGCCACATTGGGTCCCATAGCGTGCATAAGCAGGAAGTTGCGCGGGTTCTCCTGCTGGCCGACCTTCTGGCATACTCTTGCCGCCATCGGAACCGCCGAAACTCCGGCTGAGCCTATCAGCGGGTTTATCTTGCCGCGCGTGAGCTTGCACAGGAGTTTTCCTCCCAGAAGACCGCAAACGGTCGCAAAGCAAAAAGCGCACAGGCCCATAACGATTATTTCAAGAGTTCTTAACTGCAGGAAGTTTGTGCCTGAGGCCATCGCGCCTACTGACAGACCCAGCATAACGGTTACTATATTGCACAGCTCATTCTGAAGCGTTTTGCTCAGCCGCTCCGTAACGCCGCATTCTCTTATAAGGTTGCCGAACATAAGGCTGCCTATAAGCGGTGCGGTATCCGGTATAAGCAGTATCACAAGCAGAGATACCGCCACCGGGAACACTATTTTTTCCGTTTTTGATACCTCTCGCAGCTGCTTCATTTCAATGCGCCGCTCCGCCTTGGTTGTGCACAGCTTCATAAGCGGCGGCTGAATAAGCGGTATAAGCGCCATATACGAATACGCCGCAATCGCTATTGCCGGAAGCAGCTCCGGGTTAAGCATAACGGTAACATAAATTGCCGTAGGTCCGTCCGCACCGCCTATTATCGCGGTGCACGCAGCATCGAGGTTTGAAAAACCGATAAGCCGTGCAAGAATAAATACAAGAAATATTCCGCCCTGCGCAGCAGCTCCCAGCAGTAGGCTGATCGGGTTTGCAATCATAGGCCCGAAATCCGTCATCGCTCCTACCGCCATAAATATAAGGCAGGGAAAAATTTTCAGCTCCACGCCCAAATGCAAGTAGTACAGCAAGCCTCCCACATTACCGTTTGCATCACTCGGCGGGTCCATTATTCCTCCGAACGGAAGGTTTGCAAGCAGCATTCCGAATGCAATCGGAAGCAGCAGCAGCGGCTCGTATTTTTTACCCACCGCTAAATAAATCAACACGCAGGCTATCACCAGCATAACCGGATACTGCCATTTGTCAAATGCGGCAAATCCGGTTTTTTCTATCATATCCTTCAGCGCACCCAGAATATCTATGCCGGTTTCCTGCGATGCTTCAAGCAACTGAAAAGTCATGGTATTAAACCGCACTTTTACTGAAAAAGCGTCCTTTCATGAGTTTTTTAGCCTTCAACAATGTTAAAAAGCCGTTTTATTCATATTAAATGAATATCTCAGGCAAGATACAGCAAAATATCGCCCGTGCCGACCTCCGCACCCTTTGAGGCGACAATTTCCGAAACAGTGCCGTCGGAGGGCGCCAGTATCTCGTTTTCCATCTTCATGGCTTCCAGAATCATAAGCACATCTCCGGCCTTTACTGCCTGTCCTTTGGATGCCCGCACCTCAAGAACGGTGCCCGGCAGCGGCGCTTTAACCGGATTTCCCGCACCCGAAACAGCTGCCGGCTTTACCGCAGCAGGCTTATTCTCTGCCGGCTGCACTGCCGTACGGGTCTGCTCCTTCACCGCAGGCTGCACCGAAGCGGCATCCTTTTCTTCAACTTCCACATCATAGCTGACACCGTTTACCGTTACAATAAATTTTCTCATTATTTCTACCGACCCTTCAAATTAAAAATTCAAATATGCTTATATGCCTTAACGGGCATCGCGTCTGCGAATGCTTTTAATAATAAAGCGTTCGTTGCTGTCGCCTTGACCGTAAAAGCAGGCGATCGCCGCACTGATAACCGCAGCCAGCTCCTGATTGGCCTCCTTTTCGTCTGCCAAAGCAGCATTCACACTGCCTGACACCGCTTCGGGCTGCTTTTCTTCGCACTTTGCGGCGCTGTCTTTTGCCTCCCCGCTTTTAGCGCGTTTTGATCCGATACGCTGGAAAAGCTTCATTATGGGACCAAAAACACGAATAAAGCCAATTATCAGCAACAGCATTGCTATCGTCACTGCCATGCCCAGCAGCGCCACCTTCAGACTGTCAACAAAAGCGTTCATATCTTACATTCCGTATCTGCCCATGCATCCTTTTTAAAAAAATATAGTTTTTAAAGAAACTAAAACGGCATAACATGACGCCTTGCCGCTTCGCGCCGTTTGTTACGCAAACAGTCAAGTGCGGCACACAGGCTTATTCTGGTGTTTTCCGGCTCAATTGGCTGATCAACACATCCCGCTGCCGCAGCTGCATAAACATCCATTTCGTTCTGCTGATATTCTTTTTCCATATCCTTTCGCGCAGAAACGGGATTCTCACTTGCACGCAGCCTCTCAGCGCCCTGCATCGCAACGGCCGTAGCGGCATCCACAAGACCTATGCGTGCGTTGTTCCATGCAAATACAACATCCGCACCTATGCTCTTGCTGCCCATGATCGTATATGCGCTGCCTACCGCCTCTTTTGTGATAACGGTAATCAACGGCACCGATGCTACTGCCGCAGCGCCGGCCAACCGTCCGAGATTGCAAAGCGTGCCGCCTTCTTCGCTTTTTCCGTCCGATACAACTCCCTGCGCATTGCAAATAAAAATAATCGGCATTGAATATGCATCGCACAACGAAATTATACGCGCAGCTTTTCGTGCGCCGTCGCCGCCGATAAACGGCGAATTATTGGCTATCACTCCTACGCTCACTCCGCCCAGCATGGCAAAACCGCTCAGAATATCTTTTCCGAAACTGTCGTAAAGCGCACAGAAGCTGCCGGCATCAAACACTTCATTAACCACCGCACCGGCATCGTCTGCCATGCCCTCAATGCCGCTGCAAACGCGTCCGGGATCGTCGGCACACTCAACTTGGCGATAGCTTTCACCGTTATCCGGAAGATATGAAAGCACCCGCTTTATCATTTCGTCTTCGTCCCCGGTGCACACTTTAATCGCTGCATCACCGGCCGACACCGCAGCTTTTGCTTTAAGCATGCATTCCGCAGTTATTCCCGCGCCGATACTGCCGTTTTCATTGATAATAACCGCATCGGCGCATTGCACATATGCCCCCATAAGTCCGAGCGCGGGTCCCTCGACCGATATTATATGCGGAGCTCTTCCGCAAAGCGCTGCGGCGCTTTTTATCATTTTGCCAAAGCCGTTCGCCGCATCCAGCCCGTCCGAGAGCAATACGCCGCCGGAGCAGACCACTCCTACCACGGGCGTGCCCGTATCCTGCGCTTTTTTAAGCACGCCGCAAAGACATTCTGCACTTCTTGCGTCCATTGCGCCGTTTCGCACGCCGGCATCAAAAGCATAAACAAAAACTCCCCTGCCATCAATACGCGCGCTGCCGCAGCAAACCGTACCTCCCGCATATCTGTCAAATTCAAAAAAACTGTTCCTGTCACAAAGCTGGCACAGCCTTGCCCGTGCAGCCTCCGTCTGCTGTATGCGGTGCTCCGAAAGCGCCGCCGAATTGGAATTATCCATCATCCGACCTCCAGAAAACTCAAAAATTCCACTTATATATTATATTACAATACCGTCTTGTAATCAACTTTTTTTTGCGTTATGCCATACTTTATATTTTATTTCACGCATAATCGACAGTTTTCGTCAACTTTGTCTATTGGAATCAGCCGCATATTGTGCTATAATATATGTTGTTATGGCACTTAATAATTATTAAGGAATTAAAGTGTGTCCGTTTTTACATCAGTACAAGTCCCGTTGCGGCAACACGTCCCTTTTAACACATAATATACAAGTGAGGTATATACATGATCTGTCCTAATTGTCTTGCAAACAACAGGAAAAACGCCTCAGTATGCAAAAGCTGCGGCTGCCCTCTCCGTCAGGATACCGCACCGGAGGAAAACGGCACGCCCGCCCCGAAAGTATTTCGTTCCGATTCCGGCCTTGCCCGTTCCGATGCCAAAGCCGGAGGCGAGCCTGCCCGCAGTCCGATGGCCAAAAGCTCTCGGCAATCTCCGTCCGCATCGATTCCTCAAATAAAGGTGAACAGCATTGTAGCCGATAATATCGACTGTACCGATAATTCGGTTGAAAATGAACTCAGCTGCGATACCATTACAATTCCCACCCAGCGTTCCGATATGCCGGTGCGCCGAAAAGGCAGCTCTCATGCCTCCGCCCTCGCCGTATCCAACAGCGCCCGCAGACGCCGTCAAAGAAAAACCGCACTCACACTTTCTCTGTGGCTGGTTGTTTTAGGCGGTCTTATAGCCGGCATTGTTCTCGGCATACGATACATAGGCACCATATTCTCCCCCGCTCCGCCGCAAACTACGGCTGATCAGGCGGCATATGATTCCGCAAGTCTTAATATGGAAACCGATCAGAACGGTCAGCAATATATTCATTGCGTATTTAACGGCAATGACGGCGATTCCGTTTTGATAACCCAGCTTAATAAACGGCTCAATTTTGAAAACGGCACTGCCGTGCTTGATATTTATCTGTCCGATCTGATATCGGCCTCTGCGCAAATTTCCGGAAGCACATTGCCCGTATCACTCCAGGCAGTATACCGCAAGTCTGACGGTCAGGAGCACTCTCTTTCCCTGCCTACCGTGGAATTTGCCGTTCCTCAAACGGAAATCACCCTCATCAGCAGCGACAGCAAGGCAATTGAGGTATTCAAGGACAGCTACCGTTTGGTTTTCGCTCTGCCGCAGGGCAGCAATCTGTATGTAAACGATGTAATCTCCAACGATAAGGTGGAGTCCTCCGGCCGCGTGCGCCTGAATGTGGAGGTCGGAATCGGCGAAAGCGTCGAGGTGCGTATTCGCGCGCAGGCCCCGTATCACAGCGCCACGGAAATAATGTTCACCCTTTACCGTCAGGAGCTTCATACAAAGCTCACCCTTGCCAACTCCAATCCTAAAACTGTAGAATCCCCCACCGTCACCTTAAGCGGTACCACCTCAAAAGGCACCGCAATATCCTGCGGCGGCTATAAAACCGATAATTATACCTTTGATGAGCGTACCGGGGTATTCCGCATAACAGTAACTCTGCCCGGATACGGCACCCACGACATAGTGCTTACCGCCACTGACACCGAAGGGCGTACTGCAAGGCTTACGCAAACCGTAAGCTATTTGCCCAATGAAGATAAATACACAAGACAGGCATGGGCATATGAAGAGGGCGTTGCCACAAATCCCGGGCAGTATATGAACAAATCCTTCCTGTTCAAAAATGTAAAAATCAAAGAATTCATTCTTGCACAGGACACAATGTTTTTAATAAATATGGGCTCCGAGGAAGCGCCTCAGTACATTTATGTGGTATACAGCGGCAGTATGCAGTTGAATACCAAAACAACATACCGCATTTTCGGTGATGTTACCGGGGTATATGACGGTCATACATTAGTATCCGCGCGCTATATCTATACCTGGTAATGCCGTAAAGCGCTGTTTATGGTTTTCGTCCGCCGTGCGGCGCGAATACCGCTGCACCGCAGACATATCCGACAGTGCCTTTTTGAATTAAGCATAAAATTATACCATGCCGAATGTTATATCTGCAGGAGAAATTATGAAAAGAAACATAAGCTGCAACATAATAACCAATGATGACGGCAGTTCGCCCCTTTACGGGCTTGAATTATGCTGCATTTATTCCCAAGAAGATGACGCTCAATATCACACGGTTACACGCTGCGTAAACGGCATAACCGATTCTTTTGAAGAAGTGTGCGAGCTGCGCCGCATACTGCTTGAAAACGAAGTCGAACCCATGCATCTTGCCGATATAGTGAGCGATCTGCTGTAAGCCTCTCTTGCTTAAAATGCGTATAAATGCATCATCAGGCGTACAATCGCATACCCGCTCCTAATCTTTTTCAAAGCATCGGCGAAAGCAAAGCCCCGCCAAAAGCAGGGCTCTGTATTGTTTTGCCGCTTCTCATTGCAGCTTCACACCGTTTAATATAATTTATCTTTTCAAAAAGAAAGCAAACTCTCTTATAGCCCGGCCCATGTTGCAGCGCCGTGTCCGTTTATTTCAGGCTCTGTACAATGCTGTCCGTAAGCGCCGCGCAGCCCCGATAAATATCGTTATACGCTTCATCAAATCTCCAGGAATACCACGGGTCGGCAACATTCCCTCCGCTGCCGGTATAATCCAACAGCTTATGAATCTTTTTGTCCGCATCTCCTCCGAAAATCTTATGCATATTCCGTATGTTCGCTTCATCCATTCCTATGAACAAATCGTATTTGTCATAATCACTCTTTTTCAGCTGCACCGCGCGTTTATTTCCGCATGAAATTCCGTGCTTTGCAAGCTCTTCTCTTGCCGGCGGATATACAGGATTTCCCACGCCGTTCCATATCTCTTCCGTACTTGTTGCCGATGAGGCAATAAAAATATGCTCCTCCATTCCGCGCTTTTTCGCCATGTCTGCAAAAATGAATTCCGCCATCGGGCTGCGGCAAATATTGCCGTGACATACGAACATAATGCCTATTCTTCTATTGTTTTTCATAAGTCAATAACCGCCATATAATCTGTTTTTATCAAATCAAGGGCCTTCGACGCCCGCAAAAGCATCAAAAGCCCTCCGCTCTATATTAAATACTTACTCCTGATTCCGGTATATCGGAATACCATACAACCGCATTATTTCAGTACGGATATCGCTTCGGTAATGGTCTTCTCCTTGGCTTCCATGCCGTATTTATTTACCTCATTTTTATTCTTTTCGCCATGAGTCAGGCATCCGGCGCCGCCTATGCAGCCGCCTATGCAGGCCATACCCTCGATAAAATTCTCGTTAAGCACGCCCTTTGAAGCCTTAAGCAGCGCCATTCTGCATTGCTCAATACCGTCGCACGAGCACGGCTTCAGGTCAAAGCTCTTGCCCTGCTCCTTAAGCGCCTCCGCAACAGCATCCGCCAAACCGCCGCAGCGTGCGAAAATTCTTCCGAAATACGAAGCGTTATCCAGCACATCCTCATCCAGTACAGTAAGATCAATATCCCTGCTGTCAAACATAGCAGCCAGCTCTTCAAAGGTTATCGCGCAATCAACATATTTTTTCACGCTTTCTTTCTGCACCTCTGCCTTTTTGGCAGTACAGGGGCCTATGAATACAATTTTGCAATCGGGCTCCTTCTCCTTGATGTACCTCGATATCGCCGCCATAGGCGAAAGATTGTGGGATATTTTATCCTTAAGCTGCGGAAACTGTTTGCTTATGTAATCAACAAACGCCGGGCAGCAGGAGCTTGTAAGGAAGCCCTTTTCCGCCAATTCCGCCGCCTCCGCGTATGCCACCATATCCGCCCCCAGAGCGGCCTCTATACAGGTATAGAAGCCAAGCTTTTTCAGCCCGGATATCACCTGTCCCAGCTTTGCAAAAGTAAACTGACTGGATATCGACGGCGCAACCACCGCATAAACCTTGTACTTGGTATTGTTTTCACTTTTTTTCAATATATCTATGGCATTAAGTATATATGACTTATCCATTATAGCGCCGAACGGGCACTGATAAACACACGCACCGCAGGCTATACATTTCTCATTGTTGATCTGCGCCGCTTTGGTGCTGCTCATGCTTATTGCCTTTACCTTGCAGGCATTCTCGCACGGCCGCTTGAAATTAGCAATTGCGCTGTAAGGGCAAACCGCCGCGCATGCACCGCATTCAACGCATTTCGATTTATCAATATGTGCCTTCTGGTGCGCATCAAATGTTATTGCGCCTCTTCTGCAAACATCCTCGCAACGGTGTGCAATACATCCTCGGCAGGAATCGGTAACGGAATAGCCGCACACCGGGCATTCATCGCAGGCAATATCTATAACCTCTATCACATTGGGATTGCTTTTGTCGCCCCCCATTGCCAGCTTTATTCTTTCGGAAAGAATGGCTCTTTCCTTATAAACACAGCACCGCATTGACGGCTCCGGTCCCGGTGCCAGCTGCTTGGGAATATCCACAAGGCTGTCCAGCAGCGTGTCGTCATATGCTCTGCGCGCCACCTCACGCAAAACCTTATATTTAAGGTGCTGTACCTTAGTATCAAACTTTCTCAAATTCATTTCCTCCCCGAAGACTCATTGAAACTGCCCTTAACGGCCAGGCTATATTATAGCACATTTTAAGCTAAAAATAACTCACTCTTACGCGTTTGCCCATTTTTTTCAGACAGGATTCCAATTCTTCCGTCAAACGCATTTTAATATTAAAGCTTATCGGCAGATCCGGGTTCTGATGCGCCGGATTTATCGCTCGTCCGACAAAAAGATTTATATCCGTAGCTTCCTCAAAAAGGAGTCTTGCAATTCTGGAAGCACCGTCCTGCTTTGAGCTCCACTGCGAATACGCCTCGTTTCCCATAAGATAATCCTTGGCGTATTCCACCACACGGTTTATCGTAATAACGCCCTCAGTAACCAAATCCACGCCTTCAATCGACGCCGTGGGCGGAATGTCTGGATCGCTGTAATTAAGCTCCGGCCGCAGCGGTTTGTTCAGATATTTTGCCACTATCGTTGAAGTCGTTCCGCCGCACACTATATGCTTGCCTTCCTTTGCAAAAAACAGGGATATCATTCGTTGCTGGTCATCACGGTTTACCGGGGGCCCGAACATCAGATTCATAGGCTCACGCTTGCGTATGCGCACCGTGCATACTGTGGTGTCATCCCCCGGCTTTCCGCCGTATAAGCGGTTGCATTCTTCCAGCAGGATGGTAGTCAGCGTCTTTGCGGTAAAGCCGCCGTCCGCCAGTGTTTCCATAAAATCTATTATGTTGCTGCGCTCCCAGCCGAAATTTAGTTCCCGTCCGACTCCCGCATGCAGCGCACCGTCGCTCACCGCAATAAGCAGATCTCCGTCGCATAAAGACAGCTTGGAACGGCAAATGCTTTTTCCGCCTATCGTCATGGTCTCCACGGGATAATCATAGTTTTTTCCGCCGCGCAAAAAGATCATGCGCGGATTATCATACTGGATTATCTCCGCTTCCTCGCCGCCGCGTATCCTGATTATTGTAAATGTCGAATAAGCCACCTGACGCTCGGAGCAAACAGGCAGCGTCGCAGCAATAGTCGCTACGCATTCCTCAATGCTCATGCCCTCCGACATCATTGTGGAAATTATTTTAGCGGTAAGCGTGGAAAGAATATTTGCCTTAACGCCGCTGCCCAGACCGTCTGCCAGCACTATTATGGTGTCGTTATCACTTTCCACCATATCAATATGATCGCCGCAGAGCTGCTCCCCGTATTTGTTTAGGCTGCGATAACCTATATCCGTGCAAAGATTATTCATCCCTAAGCGACTCCTTAAGCTTTGTAAGCGCGATCTTTGTCTCTGCTGCAGTTTCGCCGAGCAAAGAAGCTATCTCCTGTACTACCCGCATTTGCTTGTCCACTACTTTATCCGTAATTTCCACCGTTTGGCGTCCAAGCTCCTCTTTTTTCTGGCGTTCCTGCTCCTGCATGGTAATATCCCGCATTATACACATAATTATGTGGAAGCTGTGATCCATTATGACCGTTTCCTCCACATATTTTTTATAATCAGCAAGATATACCCTCTTATCTCGGATACTCTTTCCGGTATTGAGCACGCTTAAAAAATCAAGCGGATCCAATAGCCTTACTACCGGCTCGCCCAGCACACTGCATCCGTCCGGGATATTCATAATACGCATGGCAGCCTTATTTATCTGCTGTACCTCCAGCTGCTCGTTCAACACCAAAATTCCGTTAGGCGTATTGTTTATTATGTTATCGGAAAATGATTCCGCCTTATCCCTCAGATACGGCATACACATGGTCAGATCGGCCTTGCCCTGATATACGGCAACAGCCTTCTCCCTGCATGTATTATATCCGCAGCTGCCGCAATTCAGCTCATCCTCCGGTTTTGTTTTTCCCATCTGACGCAGTATCTCCCGTACCGCATCATTTCCCGGCATCTGCGTTTCCACTCCCGTATACGGATGCGCCTTATCCATTTCCGGCTTTTTGCCCACAATAAAATCATTATCGCCAGCGGAATCCGTAACCGTAAGAAATTCATGAACCGCGCCCTGATGGCTTTTATCCATTGCCGGACCGCCTATACAGCTTCCGCTGCACATGGACATCTCAATAAAGCACTTGGACAGGCGCCCGCGCGAAATATCCTTAAGCGCATTTATGCAATTATCAGGGCCCGACACCGAAACATAGCGGCAATCGCTCAGCTTGTTTGTCATGCTGCCTATAACACCGCCGTCCGTGGGGAAAATTCTTGTATGAGAATGCTCGATGCGCTCGGCACCGGTATGCTCAATCTCAATCCCAGCCTCCTGAAGCCACCGGGAAAGCTCAGCAAAGGTCAATACGCAGTCCACATCACCGTACTCTTCTGCCTCTTGTTTTTTGGCTATGCACGGGCCGATAAACACCGTTTTGGCGTTATTGCAGCGCGCCCTTATATCCGCGCAGTGTGCCTGCATCGGCGATACAACACGCGCAAGATATTTCAGTGCCTCGGGATAATACCGTCTTATAAGCAAATTCACCGAAGGGCAGCAGGAAGAAATACATACCTGCTGCATGCCGGAAGCCATAATGCTCTCGTATTCATTTTTAACATATGTCGCCCCCAGCGCCGTTTCCTCCGCATCCGCAAACCCAAGCTTTTTCAGCGCACGGCGCATATCCTCAATGCCGCAGCCTTCATAGTTCGCACTGAAGGACGGCGCCAAGCTTGCCACAACCGGACTTCCCGATGCCAGCAGCACCTTCGCCTTTTCCACATCATTGCGTATTTCCCTTGCATTCTGCGGGCATATTACAAAGCAATTGCCGCACAAAACACATTCATCGCCCACTATATGAGCCTGATTTCCGGAAAACCTGATGGATTTAACAGGACAATGCCGGATGCATTTATAGCAGTTCCGGCAATTGGATTTTTTCAATCTCAAAAATTCCTGCATATAAAAACCCCCGTTAAAGCCGTGTCATAACTTCGTTTTCAAAGAAAACTGCCGCCTCTTCCGGGCTTACCGAAAACTGCTCCTCATCCAGCTTAATGCATACTCCGTTTTTGCAATTGCCCATGCAAAATGTTCCCGAAAGCTCCACTCTGTCTTCCAGTCCGCGTTCCTCTACCTGCTTCTGAAACTCCTCCACAACCGCTCTTGAGCCTTTGATATGGCACGAACTGCCGATGCAAACGGTAATCTTCATAAAACCACATTCCTCCGCAATTTTATTTTATCTCGCTGTATCTCATCATTGTGTGTCAAATAATTTCAGCAGCCGTCATCCCTTGCAGTACGGCATAAATACAAATACTTATTCTTTTTCCTTGATCGGAAGCCCGATTATCTCGTCGCTTGCTATTTTCAACAGCAGCTCAAGCCGTTCGCCTTGTTCTTTGCAGGACTGCGCAGCTGCAACTATCGGAAGCCACTTTATAATATACTCCTTTTTTGTGGTTCCGCTGCTGCAAAAAACATTCAGATATTTCTCTGCCAGTTCGTTTTTGCCGTCAAGAACAAAAAGCAGGTAGGTAAGCGCCGCGTCAGCTGCCGCATTGCCCTGTGTTGCGTGCGACCAGTCAATCACATAAACATCGCCGCCGTCAGTAAGAATAACATTTGACGGATTAAAATCCCCATGACAAACTTTCTTCATTCTGGGCATTTCTCTTATGCGCTCCAGAAGGGAAAAACGCTGCGTCGCCTCCAGGCTGCTTGCAGATATTTTATCGCTCAGCCTGTCCCACTGTCTGCGCAGCAGCGGCGCACGCTTTGAATGTATCAGCTTCTGCGTCTTTACAAAAAGCTCCATATATTCATCGGTTTTTTCCGGTTCACTGCTTAAGACCTCATCAAAGGTTCTGCCGGGTATATATTTTTTAATAATTACCCATTCTTCTCCCCGTTCCTGAACCCCAAGCAGCAGCGGCACCTTCAAGCCCGTTTGCTCTATCATGGCATGATTCAGCGCCTCATTCAGCACATCCGCCTTTGAGTATTCGGAATCAAATGCCTTTACCAATGTATCCCCTTCCAGATACCCCGTCTTGCCGTCTCCGTATGCAATAATTCTTTTTTCCATTATATATCTCCGTTAATGCCGTATTATAAATCCTTATGCAGCCCTAATTCAGATCATCAAGCATCTTTTCCTTCAAATGCTTTGACAGCATAGCCAGTGAAAACGCCATATTTTCATTGCGGACAAGTATCCCCTCCGGCACAACAAGATGCGTAGGTGCAAAGCTCCAAATTGCCTGTATGCCGCAGGCAACCATTGTATCGCACACCTCCTGCGCAGCCTGTGAGGGCACTGTAATTATTCCCAGCTTTATATTCAGCCTTTTGCACACAAGCGGCAGGCGCTCCATTGAAAATACCGGCTTTTCTCCCACATAATAATTGTCAGGAACATTCAAATCAAAGCCGGCCACAATATTAAGCCCGTATTCCTTAAAGCCCTGATACGACATAAGCGCGCTTCCCAGCTTACCCGCTCCCACCAATACGGCATCATTCGCATCATTGTACCCGAGATATTCCTCAAGCTCCAAAATCAGCTCTTTTACCGAGTAGCCAACCTTCGGCCTTCCTCCGCTGCTTGCCGATGCTATATCCTTCCGGACCTGAATCTCCCCCAGGCCCAAGGCTTCCGCAATCGCCTTGGCGGATATATTTTTCCGTCCTTCGGTGTACACCTTTTTCAGATAATTCAAATAAGCAGGTAATCTCCGCAATGTCTGAGCCGAAACAGTCTGCATTAGCATCTTCCTTTCTTAGCACGCATTTATTTTATCATGCAGTTCTTTTCCGCGTCAATATGAAAATGCAAATATAACACATTATTATCGATAAAAGCGTTTCACATTAGCCATATATGCAGAAAAACATAACAAACACAAATAATCCAATCTCCGCACATTGCTTTCTATTCACGCATCCCGCCGTTATCCGCAAAATATGTACACATCACGCAAGCATATTTTCTGCAATTATACAAAAAGCGGCACCCTCGCAGGTGCCGCCGTAAACACAATATAATCAGTTATTACCCTCGGAAAGAATGCTGACTTCGGTTTCTTTATCAAAGAAATGTACACGGTTAGGATCAAACACAACCTTTACGGTGTCATCCATCATAACAGTGCTGCGCGGGTTGAAGCGGGCAACAATATTTTCCTCTTCATGACCGCTTACCGTCAGATATACCAAGGTTTCAAAGCCCAGCTTCTCCAAAAGCTCTACCTTTGCGCTTACTGTTGCTTCGGGATAGCTCTGAAGGTAAACCTCTTCCTCCTTGATGTCATCGGGACGGATACCCATAATAACATCCTTGCCGATATAGGAGCGGTCGGTCAGCTTGGCCAGCTTGCCCTCAGGCAGAAGTATGCGGTTCTCGCCGAATCTTGCGTAAACCTTGCCATTCTCCTCCATAAGCTTGCAATCAATAAAGTTCATGGCAGGCGATCCGATGAATCCGGCGACGAACTTATTGCAGGGGGCATCATAAAGGTTCTGCGGAGAGTCAACCTGCTGTATGAAGCCATCCTTCATAACCACGATACGGGTACCCATCGTCATAGCTTCCGTCTGGTCATGCGTAACATAAATAAAGGTTGTAGCCAGTCTGTTATGCAGCTTTGTGATCTCGGTTCTCATCTGTACACGAAGCTTTGCATCAAGGTTGGACAGCGGCTCGTCCATAAGGAATACCTGCGGATCACGAACTATGGCGCGTCCCAGCGCAACACGCTGTCTCTGTCCGCCGGAAAGAGCCTTCGGCTTGCGGTTGAGATAATCCTCAATGCCCAGTATCTTCGCTGCATCCTTAACCTTCTTGTCAATGTCGGTTTTATGTACCTTGCGCAGCTTCAGGCCGAACGCCATGTTATCATAAACCGTCATATGCGGATAAAGTGCATAGTTCTGGAACACCATCGCAATATCTCTTTCCTTGGGCGGTACATCGTTCATCAGCTTGTCGCCGATATAAAGCTCACCCTCGGAAATTTCTTCAAGACCGGCCACCATGCGCAGCGTAGTGGATTTTCCGCAGCCGGAAGGACCGACCAGAACGATGAATTCCTTATCCTTGATCACCAGATTGAAATCGTTAACGGCGGTTACTCCACCGGCGTAGACCTTATAAATATGTCTCAGTGTAACGTTTGCCATAACAGCCTCCTCGAATTCTTCTTCATTTTGCATCATAATAATATCATCTATTGCGAATTTGCACCACTGTCATTCTGCACAAATTCATCTGTATTATGATGCAGCAATATCGAATTCAGCCTTCATTTTCTGCTTCAGGCATCAACCTTCACCCTGTGTATTCCTTCTGTTGCTTCGGCCGGCAGCGCTGCAAAAACCTTTTCTCCCAAATCGCTGAATCTGTATCTTCCGCTTCCGCCGTCGCACAGCCTGCGGCAATCCGAATGCAGCATTGTAAGAATCAGCAGCGCAGAAAAAAGTAAAACAATAATGCAGCAAATTATATCATACACCTTATGCAATTTTTTCAACAACATATTCTCCTCCGTCCGAATAATATGATCATTCCATTCTCGAAAGCATATTTACCTTTTACAGCACCTATTATTCCGCAAAATCAAATAAAATATTACTGTTTTTCTGCATATAAATCCACATTATATTGACGCTGCAATTAATTTGCCTTCATATCATCCTTCCGAATTCTGCGCTTATATTTCTTTCTATTTACCGCCACGGATACACAAAAAGCGGCCCGCTGCTGCGGACCGCTGCATCGATCATTCTATATT